>Ga0182746_1000064_pt1 | contig 199344 bp, 180 predicted proteins | sample eDN3rd30CBELigOP_FD_128881 | JGI IMG/M metagenome (GOLD analysis project Ga0182746, IMG submission 128881) | Enriched Organic Plus compost microbial communities from Emeryville, California, USA - eDNA 3rd pass 30_C BE-Lig OP (version 2) (version 2) ...
ATCATAGATCTTGCGTTGCTCATCTTCCATTTCGCACCAGAGGATCATTTCCTGTTTTTCCGGAAGGTCCTTGGCCACCTGCTCTTTTGTTCTTCTCAATATAAAAGGATACAGGATCTTTTTCAGGTGCTCTTTGCGGTCCTGCTCGCCAAACTTATCAATGGGAATGGCAAATTCCTGGCGGAAAAATTCCATGGTGCCCAGCATGCCGGGATTCAGGAAATGCATTTGCGCAAAAATATCGAAGGTATTGTTCTGCAATGGCGTACCGCTCATGCAAAGGCGGTGTTTCGCATTCAGCAGGCAAGCCGCTTTGGTCACTTTGCTGGATGGGTTTTTGATGGCCTGGCTTTCATCCAGTATCACATAATCAAATGCCACGCTCATCAGCAATTTGATATCGCTGCGCAGGGTGCCATAGGTAGTGATGGTCACATCATGATCGAGTATTTCTTCACGCGTGCGGGTGCGCGTAGCACCGTGGTGAATACGGTAAGTAAGCTTGGGCGTGAATTTCCTGATCTCGCTTTCCCAGTTATAGATCAGTGTGGTGGGGCAAACTACCAGGGCCTTGATCTTTCCTTCTTCGCTGCGGCAATGCTCCAGGAAGGAAAGGGCCTGCACGGTTTTACCCAAACCCATATCATCTGCCAGGATACCACCCCATTTAATTTCACGCAGATAATTCAACCATTGAAAACCTGCTACCTGGTAAGGACGCAGGATCATTTTTAAATGGAAGGGAGGTGCCAGTTCTTTGATCTGGTTGAACTGGCGGAGGTTTTCATATTTCTCTTCCAGTTGCACCACCAGCTCTTCTTCATCACGTGTTTCATACAATTCATCTACCACGCTGAGATGATAGCGGGAAAGTTTCAGGTTATTGGAACTTCCTTCCCCAACGCGGAAGAGCAATGAATATTTTTTCAACCATTCTTCCGGAAGAATGCCAAGGGTGCCGTCATTAAGCTGAACAAATTGCTGTTTATTCGCCAGCGCGCGCTTCACTTCTGCTACTGTTACTTTCTGATCGCCAAACACGATGTCCACTTTCGCATCAAACCAATCGGTATTGCTGCTGATAAATATCTTGGTCTGTGGTTTGGCCGTGTTGAACCGGAAATTCTTTAGGGCTTCAAAACCGAATACCGGTGTTTTCATTTCCTTCATCGCATCCACGAACAGGAAGAACCAGTTGTTCTTTAACACATCTGTGCCTTTCAAGGCAAGCGACCCGTTTTCTTCATTCACGATAAAATTGGAATGCAGGTTTTGCAGCTTGGCTATGAAAGCATTTTCCGCTTCGCGGTTGCGGTGAACGATCAACAATTTATCCCCCTGAGGCACCACGATCTCATCGCGGTCCTTTGCTTTTGTTTCATATCCTTTATAGGCAAAAGAAGGCTGGAATACGAGGTACTCGCCTTTTTCAACCAGGAAGAGTTTTACTTCCGGGTCGCCGTCCTTCACTTCTTTTACCAGTGCTTTATCAAAATCAACTTTGTGTTCTTTGGCCAATGGCAATAGGAACTGCTGAAGGGTTTTGCTCCATTCATCTTCTGAAACACTCATTTTACCGGCAGGCAGAAACTTTTCAGCCAGGTGCACCACTTCATTGTTTTTCCAGAGGAATAACTGGTGGTTGTATAAAAAGAACAGGGGGCTGAGGCTTTCATTTTCACCCAGGTCATACTCCATGCTGCCGGCCTGTACACGGCATTGAATGGAATAATGCGAGTTCTTCTTTACGATAAACCGGGGCTTCGCATCTTCTGTTGATACCTGCAGGGGTTCAAGGTTGGCTGTTTTGAATGGCTTTCCATCTGCGAGCAGGAAGAACAGGGTGTTCTCGCCCTGTTCGGAACAAAGTTTTTTCAAACGGGGGAAAAGATATTCCGCCATCAGTTCTTTGGTCTCACCCGGCAGATCATCGTCTTCCTGGTGAATAATGTTTTCCCATATACCGGAGAAAGGCGAATTGCGGCTGATATATTTATTGATCTCTGTTTCCTGTAGTTTTCGAAGCAGGGTCAATACCTGCTTGTCATCATCAGATAATTTATCCGTATCGATATAGCGGCTGATATCCGGTTTTTCCACTTTTCCGGCAAAGCCATCACCGCCTTCATTCGCTTCACCTATCACTGCATCGATGGTGAAGTAGGGATAGGTTTTTTTATTGAAGTTGAAAACAACACCGAGGCGTTGCGAAGGCCTGGGTGCCTCCTCCTCTATTACTTCGGGTTGAAGTATTTCTTTTTCTTTTTGCGGCAGCAATACCGGCCTGGCAGGAACAACTACAGGAGCTACTCTTTTAATGCTGGTATCCAGAACACGGAGAAAAGGTTTTCCATCTTTATACACGAATTCAAACTTGCCTTTCAGATCGTCTGTCAAAGAGTAGCCATATACTTCCAGCAGTTTATTTTTTTCCTTATCCCAATTGCGGATGCTATCGAAATAGTTAGCACCATACGCATTCAGCAATTGAAGGAACACGATCACTTTGGGTAAACAAAGTGGATGCTCTGTGTCCTGGTAATCGCAACTGGTATCAAAATTTCTTTCTTCATTTTTACGGATCAGCACTTTGTATACCTGTCCGTCAAGAGGCACGGAAGCTTTTACAGTTTCATTCTCGGCTTGTTCTATGGAAGCTTTTTGTGTGCGCAGGTATTTTTCTGCATCGGCAAAAGTGGTAGGGGATGATAATAAACGGATGGTCTTAAGATCGATCGTTTTCATCTTGGCTACTGTATGCCGCTGATCATATTCCACTTCTTCGGTTTGCAGATGTCCTTTGTCGATCATTTCCTGCAGTTGGAAGAGAGCGGCTGTTTCATGCCGGCAGATATCTCCGATATTATAAGGGCAGCTACAACGAAGTGAAAGGCCTTTAGGGTCTTTGAATTTTTGAATATATACTTTATAGAAAGTAGAGTAGCTATCATCTTTTACACGAAACACCGCAGAGCCAAACAGATCATCATATTCTATCAGTTCAACAAATCCGATTGCATGTATTTTTTTTCCGCGACGGATCACTTCATCTGTTCCATGGGTGTAAACGTATTTCAGCAAATGTGGTAACGCCATAGTTCAATTTCCGGTTAACAATAAGCAAGACATCGTTCAAAGCGACGACTGTATTGCTATTGCCCAGTTTTTCAGGTGAGGGCAATCGGCAAATCTAAAGGAATGTGAGGCGGATTTCCTTGTAAAATGGTATAAATAATAAATAAATTTTTAGGCCGGAAAGTGAGGAAAAAATTCAGTACCTTACACAGTTTTGCTCTTCACATTAAGAAAATTATCCAATAACCAATCTTCCTTCTCTGTAAACAGGTAATACATTGGCCACATCTTCTGTGAGACAGAATTTGATATCCTCGATCAATCCGAATCTTTCCACCAGGCGATGGTAATGGGTGAGCTTTGGAGCAAAGCCCAGCAGGTTATTTTTATGTTTGGCATACATGGTTTCTGCCATGAGAGAACTGTCGCAATGAATCTCAAAATGTTTTTTGATCCGGTTGATCACGGCTCCGGCAAACAGGGTGTCTTCCAGGTTAAACCGGTCTTTCCAGCCGGCGCAGCCCAGCACTACATTCTTATTTTCTCTTACCAGAAATTCGCATACGGCAGAGAGATTGGGGAAAGAGCCTGAAATAATCGTATCTGCCCCTCTTTCCAGAGCCATCTGCAGCAGGCGGGTGCCGTTGGTGGTGGTGAGCACCAGGGTTTTACCGCCAATAAAGTCGCGGCCATATTCCAGGGGAGAATTGCCATGCGAGAGGCCTTCGGCGATCTGGCCGTCCCGTTCACCGGCAGCAATACCATCAATATTCCGGCTAATCTCAATGGCTTTAGGCACTGAATCAACAGGGATCACACATTTGGCACCGTTATAAAGGGCTGAAGCGATGGTGGAAGTGGCGCGAAAAACATCAATTATTACCACAACGCTATTACTGAGATCGAATAAATGTAACAGGGCGGGTGAAAGGGAAGTGTTTAAAATAGGCTTGCTGCTCATAATTCAGGCGGCAAAGGTACGGGAAATCGGTGAGAGAGTGGGTAGGGTGGGTGATGTGCGGTGGTGGTTGGTTGTTGTTCGTTGCTCGTTGCTCGTTGAGCTATGTCCGTTGGCCAATGTTCGAATGGCCGGATGGGTGGGCGATAGCCGACGGTGCGAATGGTCATTTGCCGGAGTGTTGCTGTATTCTTCTACTGTCGGAATGGATCATTGATAGTCGTTCTCTTCCCTGTCACCCCGGCCCTGGTTCAATACTCTTGCTAATTTAAAGAATATAAGAGCCGGGGTCTCCTCAGTGCTGTAGTTATTTCAAACCAGTAAGCCCTATTGCTTAGAAAATATTGCAGATGGGGGAGACCCCGGCTCTTAGTGTACTATAACTGATAGCTTCTTTAACTAGGGCCGGGGTGACAGGGAAAAGAATAATTGCTGATGGTTCATTCTCATAGCGGGAATCATTCAGTCATCGACCATTCGCACCGTCGGCTATCGCCCACCCGCCCGGCCATTCGAACATCGCTCAACGGTCAACAACCAACAATCACTTATTAAGCAGAGTCTTCCACTTCCCCCCTTCGGCAAATTCCTTGATCACTCCATTGCGGTGTTCGATCAGTTTGCGGAGGTATTTGGTGAGGTATAATTTATTGAAGGTCTTACCTATGGTGCCGTAGGGCGCTTCAAAATCGATGATATCGATCATGATGGTGCCATTGTCGCAAGGCTTGAAGTGGTGTTCGTGTTTGAGGAGTTTGAAATCGCCTTCGGCCTGTTCGTCGGTGAACATTTCCGGCTTTTTCATGGCGGTGATACGGGTTTTGAGGATCCTGTTCTTGAATAAATGGCGGGCTTTCCAGGTCACGGTCTCATCTTTTTCGATCAGGCCAAAGCGGACACCAGCTACAGCCTCTTCCTTGTGTCTGGTCATAGATTGCTTGTGCAGGTCAATACTACGAGCAAGGTCGAATACCCGTTCCGCTGGGGCAGCGATGAAAGTAGTGAGATGAATGGTGGGCATAATCGTTTTACAGGATGTGAATTTAGTTCAAGATTGGTCAAAACAGCCCCGATAATAGTGGCTCGGTTTAAAAGTTTAAGGGGTTAAAGTTCAAGGGCCTGAGCTGAGGTCGCTGAGTGAGAAATGGATAACATTAAACTTTAAACCCTTAAACTTTTAAACTGAGTTCTGCCAGAGCAAAAATCCCACCAGATTAACGCAGATTATACAAAAGGTATTTTGGAAACCTTTGCCAGCAGCAGTTTATCCCTCACTTTAATGTAAATCTCCGTGTCGATAGCCGCAGAAGCCGTACGAACATATCCCATGCCGATGGCTTTGCCGAGGCTGGGTGATTGTGTTCCGGACGTCACCACGCCGATGTTCTCACCCCGGAAGTCTTTGATCTCATAACCATGGCGGGGTATGCCTTTATCGATCATTTCAAAACCGACGAGTTTTTTCTCCACGCCTTCGGCTTTTTGCTGCGCGAATATTTCCTTAGAGGTAAAATCCTTGGTGAATTTGGTGATCCATCCCAGTCCTGCTTCGAGGGGGGAAGTAGTATCGTCTATATCATTTCCATATAAGCAATAGCCCATTTCGAGCCGCAGGGTATCGCGGGCTCCGAGGCCGACGGGTTTGATGCCGCTGGCAGCACCCGCTTCAAAAATGGCATTCCAGATCTTATCGGCATTATCGTCTTTGTCTTCAAAATAAATTTCCACGCCGCCGGCACCGGTGTAGCCGGTCGCGCTGATCAGCACATTATCCACCCCTGCAAATTTTCCTTTGGCAAACGTGTAATATTTCATGTTCATCAGGTCGATCTCTGTAAGCGGCTGCAGGATGGTCGTGGCATTGGGTCCCTGGATGGCGAGCAGACCGGTTTTCTCTGAAATATTGTGCATTTCCACGTTTTTGGTATTGTGACGGCTGATCCAGTTCCAGTCTTTCTGGATATTGGAAGCGTTCACCACCAGCATATAGACTTTGTTCTCTTCAAGACAATACACGAGCAGATCATCTACCAGTCCGCCATTGTCGTTGGGCAGGGAGCTGTACTGCGCCTGTCCCACTTTAAGTTTGGATGCATCGTTAGTGGTCACGCGTTGAATCAGGTCGAGTGCGTGCTCCCCTTTCAGAATAAATTCTCCCATGTGACTTACATCGAATACACCAGCGTTTTTACGGACGGCAGCATGTTCATCATTAATGCCGGAGTAAGAGATAGGCATATTGTAACCGGCAAATTCCGCCATTTTGGCTCCGAGTGCGATGTGTTTTTCGGTAAAGGGGGTTTTTTTCATTATGGTAATTTGAAGCGCAAAGGTAGGGTTTCCCGGAATTGTTTAGGAGGCTTTGCGCCTGATTAAAAAACCAATAGCTCCTTGTGAAAAAACATTTACCGGCCGTTCTTTTCCCCTTACCCGCTTATCTTCTGTTTTTACATTTGATGACTGTTACTGACGAGGGGCATGATCTCAAAACCATCTTTAAAGGCTTTAATTCTCCGGCGGCTGGGCGATGCGAGGGTTTTGTTGAAGAACCGGCGATATCCGGCAGCGATTTATTTGGCGGGGTATGGGGTTGAGTTGGCGTTGAAGTATCGGATTTGTAAAATTATGGAGTTTACGAAAGGCTTCCCGGAAAGTAAGCCGGAGTTTAATAAGTACTACCAGGACGCGCGAAAAACAATACTCCGGCAAACAATGCGATCACTATGGGATATCCGGCATCATAATCTACCCATTTTATTGCGTTACTCAGGGAAGCAGGTAAACATTAAAACACACTTTAATGCGGAATGGGAAGTGGTGAAAGGTTGGAATCCAGAAATGAGATATACCAATGATACAATCAGAAGACATGCAGCTAACGATTTCTTCAATAGCGCACATGCAATTATCACCGGAATATTATAATTATTTTTGAATAGAAAAATATGGCAAACAATAATCAACATGTAGTTCCACTGGGCAGAGGCTGGGCAGTAAAAGCTGAAGGAGCCAAGCGAATCACCGTTATAACGACCAAACAGTCAGAAGCAATCTCTTATGCAAAGAATATCGCCAAAAGCAAAAAAAGTGAACTTATCGTTCATAGAAGAAATGGAAGGATAAGAGAGCGGAGTAATTATTGGTAACGATCCGGGACCTCATTCTTATTCATAAAAATCCCATGTCCCCGGACCCTCCCACCGCTTCCACTCAAAACCATTCTCATCCACAAGCGTATTTTCATTCAGCACCTTTAATTCCATTTTATCAGGAACATCAAACCCCTGCTCAAATTGTATAATGATCTTATCTCCCCGATATACGTACCGCCCGAGATTTTGAATATCAGTAACCACTACCGTGACCCTTCTATCTTCCTGAAACTGGATTTCCTGAAAACAATTAAAGATGACACCATTTTGCCGTATCCGGTCACAGGCAGCCTGATCAGGAACGAGAGCATGTAAAAACCGCTGACCCTGGGAGAGATCAATTTTTTGTTTGCTACAGCCAGCCAAAAAACCAGTTAGAAGCAGGATGGATAGAAATACTCGCATGCCTGGTTGACAAAGCAGTTCTCAGGAGCGTTGCATTAAAAGGCCATTTAATAAGAGAGTAATACCTTACTTATCGATATCCTGTTTAGCCGGCATCCCTCCTCCTTCGCCATCATCAGTTTCCTCACCCGGTAATTCTGTTAAGAACGATGCCGGCAAACTTTTCTTTGCTTTTACCCCCAACTCTTTCATTTTTTCAGCCTGCCATATAAGATTACCCTGCCCTTCCTTCAATTGCCCAAGAGCTGTATCATAACTTTTCCGGGCCTTTGCCAGATTAACTCCTACATCCGTGAGATTGTCCACAAAACCAACAAATTTGTCATACAATATCGATCCCCGCTTGGCTATCTCCTGTGCATTCCTGTTCTGGTATTCGCGTTTCCAAAGATCCACCAGCAATTTCAATGCTGCGATCAGGTTGGTCGGGCTTATCAGCAATATCCTTTTGTTATAAGCAAAATGCCATAACTCCGGGTCATGCTGCAACGCCAGCAGGTAGGCCGGCTCATTCGGCACAAACATCATTACAAAATCAAGGGTGGGCGCAAAGTCCTGGTAATTTTTCCGGCTCAGGTCATCAATATGTTTCCGGATAGATTTCAGATGTTCTTCAATGGATCTTTTCTGTTCATCTGCCTGATCTGTTGACGCATACCGGGTATATGCTGTTAACGACACCTTCGAATCTACGATCACTTTCCGATTATCAGGATAGGCAATGATCACATCTGGCTGCATACGGCTTCCGTCCTCATTCTTCCAATACTGACCGTCTTCATTTTTCAAAAACTCCTGAACAAAATATTCACGGTCTTTCACCAGACCCGACTTTTCTAGAATATTCTCCAGGATCATTTGGCCCCAGTCACCCTGCACTTTCGAACTCCCTTTCAATGCATTTGTGAGATTATTGGCCTCTTCACTTATCTTTTGATTCAGCAAAACAAGCTTCTCAACTTCCTTTCCAAGCGAAAACCGCTCTTTGGATTCCCTTTCATACACTTCTTCCACTTTCTTTTTGAAGATGTCGAGATTCTCGCCTAATGGTTTTAAGATAGTGGTCAACGACTCCTGGTTTACCTTTGTAAATTTCTCTGTTTTTTCATCCAGGATTTTATTGGCAATGTTTTCAAATTCGGTATTGAACTGTTTTTTCAGTTCTTCCATTTCTGTTTTCTGCGTTTGCAGTTTTTCCTGGAGCGCTTCATTCTTTGCTTTTAAATCTGCTACCTGGCCGATAGCAATATTGGTTTCTCCGGTTTTTATTTTCAGGTCGGCCTGCAACTGCTTTTTATCTTCCTCATATATTTTACCGGAATGATTGGCCGCTTCCAGGTTAGCATTGGCTGTTGCAAGCAAGCTGGTGAGTTCCGTATTTTTTGCAGCCACTGATTTTAAGTCCTGCTCCTTACCGGAGAGACTGACTGATAAGCTACGGGATCTTTCTTTTTCAATTCCGAGTTCAGTTGTCAGTTGGTTAAGTTTTGCAACCTGCACTTCAAATTCGGCTTTGGAAACACTTTTATTTTTAAAGCTGAGTTTGGCTATAAACCAGGCAATGATGCTGCCTGTAGCAAAGCCAGCAAGAAGATATTGTATCATGAAATAAAGGTTATAAGTCTGAAACGGTGATTTTGATAGGGTATTTTATGAGGATTGCCTTTTTTGGAAATAGATTTCAATAATTCTGATGCTAAGCTATATTAGTTGTAAATCAAAAAAACAGGGAAACACAAATACAGGAAAATTCCTGTTGGTTGGCGGATTTATCCTGATCCAACCGGTTCTTTCAGAAAATCGGGAATGATACTGGTCCGTTTAAATATAAAGAGGCTGTCTCAAAAGTATGAGACAACCTCTTATGTCCGGTTTCCGGATAAAGACTGGTAGTCGTTCAAATGATTCTCAAGTCCTTCATTTTTGTTTGACAGGTAATCCGGGAGCATTTACCTACAACTCTATCTCTCCGCCACCTCCTTCAACTTACCCAATGCCTTTGGCCAGGTTTTTTCAAAATAATCCTTAAAATCTTCTTTGCAATCAACCGCCACTTTAAAACTGGTCACTCCATCTTTTTCATCCAAAAAGTATTCTTCCATCGCATTGGCCCAGCCTTCTACCTGCGGTCCTTCAGTAATTACCTTGTCGCCGTCAATAAGCCCGAGATGTTTAATGGAAATTTGTTTATTGGGAATATTCTCTACAATGTTTGCTGCCATACCTTCCCGTTTGCCTTCCTTGCTTGTGCCTACAAACCATATTCTTGCGCCCTTGTCCCAACTGCCTTCAAAATAAGAACCCGGATTAAATTCAGCCGACCATTCGCGGTACAGTTTATCATCTGTGACTGCATGAAATACTTTGGAGGCCGGCGCTTTGATGTTGACATTGAAATGTAATTTTTCCATGTTGCTAATTTTTAAAATGAGTTTATGATACTTTGATACGAACGAATTGTGTAAAACAAAGTTAGCAAGCGCTCCCTGACAGGCCGATGTGTGAATACGTCAAAAACAAGGGGTGGTTGCGACCTGGTTACTGTAATATAATATTGAACGGAAAAGAATATTCTTTGTTTCCAGTAAAATATCACTTTTATAATTTAATTACTATTTTGTTTCACCATCTTTATTTATACCACCATTAGTTAATTCATCAGGATGTTTAACTGTATTTGCGAACTGCTCAATGACCCCGCTTCAATCTCTGTGCTCTGCAGTATTTGCATCGTTCTTTACTATATCGTTTCCGCACTGTTCATACGGGCTAATAATAAGCCTGACTCAAAGCTAAAGTTGTTCAAAAAGAATGGAATTATAGACTGGCTTACTTCAATAGTCTGGGTCAGTTGTACAGGTATATTGATCTACAGCTTATTTAATCTTTGTATTGTCCGAATGACAATGAGCCTTGGATACCTGGTCATTTATTACTTTCTTTTTATTTTTTTATTCTCCATTATTTATGGCCTCATCGATTGGCACACAACAAACCTGTTCGAAGGGATTCCGGAAAAAGGAAAATGGATTGCCGAAGCCCAGTATTTGATACTTAGCATTCAAACCCAAACAACATTAGGTTATTCAACCTACAAGCCAAAAGATTGGCGCGTGGAGTTACTGACCTGTATTCATGCTCTGCTTGGCATTTTTTTCATGACAATATTTATTTCCCTTTCCATTAATGCTTTTAAACAATAGGTCCGGCCAAGCATCTCAGGTATTCCCAACCTCATTCAACAGGTCTAATGTGAGTCCATACTACTGAATTATTCTACTACCGCTTTTCATCTTTTTTTGCGTGTTAGCATAAACAATTTTATGACTACACCTTCTACCCCCGATAAGCGTTACTTCCTGAACGGTCTTGCCCTTCAGCATGGCTGCGATCCGCTTTCGCTTGATCCTCACTGGGCATTGCAACAATTATATCGCAATACTCCGCTCGAAGAAATGCAGGAAATGTTCACAGAATTTTGCGAAGCCGCCATCGCTCCTACGTACAACTGGCAACTGGACACGCCGGGCATGCTGCTCCAATATGTAGATCAATTAGAACAATTGATCGAAGCCTGTTTTCTTTTATTGTCCTGGATAAACCCCGAAACACCGGGCGCCAAAAAAAATGAAATCCAGGCAGTCCGTCAGTTTTTCAAGATCCGCAACCTTTCCGGCTGGAAGCAATGGCTGCACCGCTGGGCCATAGGCGCTTTATCGGCCCGGAGCGTCGCAGAACTGGTAGAGCCGGAAGATCTGTTGCCTTTTGTGCAGGGAATGGAGAAGCTTTTAGCAGCAGGAGCGCAGCTATCGAAAGAAAATAAAAAAAGATGATCACACTAAAGACATACACTCCAATCACAAATCCCTTAACTTTAGTTACTTTAAAATTATCGCTATGCTCGAAAATCTTCTTAACCTGGTAAAACAACAAGCCGGCTCTTCTATTATCAATAATCCGGCCGTTCCCAATGAAAAAAATGACGAAGCTGTGGCTCTGGCCGGTCAATCCATTACCGGCAGTTTGCAACAACTGCTTTCACAAGGCGGCATCAAGGATGTGTTGTCTATGTTCAGTGGCAATCACGAGATCAACTCATCAAACCCGGCAGTGCAGCAGGTTTCCGGCAACCTGGTGCAAAACCTGATGGACAAACTGGGGCTCGATCAGCAGCAAGCCGGCTCTGTAGCCGGTGGGCTTGTTCCGGATGTGCTGAAAAACCTGGTGAACAAAACAAATGATCCTAACGACAACAGTTTCGATATCCAGGGCATTTTCAATTCCCTTAGCGGCGGTGGCACTTCAGGCATGAACATGCAGGGTCTGCTGGATAAATTCAAAGGTGGTCTTGACCAGGACGGAGACGGAGATGTAGACCTTCAGGACCTTACCGCAGCCTTTTCCGGTAAAAGCGGTGGCGGAGGAATAATGGACAAGCTGAAAGGGCTCTTTAATTAAGTAAGATTACATAAAGAACGAAACAGGCTTTAGCAAACTGGTTTGCTAAAGCCTGTTTTTATTTGTATCCCACAGGAAGATCCAGCAATTATCTTTCTTACCCCGTCATTCATCGTTGCCTTTCGCCGGCTTGTAGATATTAGGTTAATATAAAGATAACGCACCCATTCAGCATGCCACCTTTCCCTATTTTTAATCCTGCTAAAATGTTTTTGCATGAAACTGACTTCAATTATATTAACTCTTGCCACGCTTCTTCCGACACTGGCTTCCGCATCACCTGTTGCTTCCGACACCTCCATCATTCAGCATGTACAGGATGGCAAATTGCTGGAATGGCCTTCTGAAAAATTTACGGCAGATAATGAAACAAGGATCAAATACGCGATCGATAATGACAGCCGCAATTTATATATTGCCATGCTTGTTCCGGACTACGCTACGCAAATGAAAATGATGCGTACCGGCATGACAGTTTATATAGATCTAAAAGGCAAGAAAAAAGAAAGCCGCGGCATCGAGTTTCCTGTAAAACCGGACAGAGGGCAGGACTTCACTCCTACTGAAGGCCCCAGACCCGCCAGAAGTGAGGGCGAAGAGCAGAATGCTTCCAAACGGGAAGCCAACCGCCTGATGATGCGCAACTCAATGGCTATAAAACAACTGAACACCATAAAATTTTTCGGGTTTGGAGAAACCGAATCTGTTCAGCAGGTGCTTGATGTACCCGGCAGCATACAGGTCGCTTATAAATGTGATACAACGGAAGCCATGGAAATCGAATACTGTATTCCTCTTTCTTTATTAGGTGATGCGGCCAGTCTTCATCAAAAACTCATCAGCATTGGCTGTAAGATCCATGCAATGGAGATGCGTTCCGGTGGTTTTGGTGGTGGCAGCGGAATGGGAGGAATGAGTGGTGGCGGTATGCGTGGTGGTGGCCGCGGAATGGGCGGACGTGGAGGAATGGGTGCTGGAGCGAACGGTGGAATGGACAGGGAAAGTATGATGAAGGAGCAAACATTCTGGACGAAATACACTGTGACCGGTCCTGGGAATTAATGCTCCCTGAGAATTGTTGGTTAAGCCCTTTTCAATTTATCTTAGCACAAATCACCAACAATTCTCAGTCAGTGTCATTAGATGAATTCGAAGACATAATAAAACGCAAAGTCTTATACCCGTTTACGTAAATATTCAATCGCCAACACAATAGCAATACCCAGTGTGTACGCGATCAGGTCTATCCATTCAAACAAATTGCCAATAACGACATTTGCAACCCGTGAATGCTGAAGACCCAAAAGCTTTACAAGTTTAAAGTACTGTAATATTTCAAGGAGATAAGAAAACAAAAGCACCCCTATTGCTGTTTTAACCGGGCTTACATTTATAAACGCCCTGATAAAACAATACAATAGGATCACAACAAGCAAATCGCCGATATACGGCCGGACGATCTTGTCGTGCACATACAACGCTATCAAAACTTCAATAACAAAAAGGAGAACAGCAAGAAGGAAATAGGTTTTGTTGAACCGGAAAACAGGGTGGCGCATTTATCTATTTATTTTTTAACCAGGCAGGCTTTGATTAATCCAATATCCTCAGCACTTCCAGGTCCTTATTCAGTACAGCCATCTTTGCATCATATCCCCTTTGTATTTTTCCCAGCCGGTCTTCCATTTTCATCACCTTTGCAGGATAAAGTGAACACATACGCAATGCTTCGCCCAGCTCCACATTGGCAAAGGAGGTTAACCGCTGCACCGCTTTATTCATTGTTAATGCAGAACCGCTCAATATACCGCTCGCTGCATATTTATCACCGGCAAATTGATGAGGATAAGCTCCTTTATTCGTTTCCGTTACAGCATCGGTAATTACAAACAAGCGGTCTTTCATTACCTGCTTCGCTATCCGCACCGCTGCATAATCCACATGATGGCCATCAGGAATAATGCTTGCCATTACGGCATCATCATCCATTGCAGCGCCAACCAATCCTGGTGCGCGATGCTGCAACGGGCTCATGGCATTGTATAAATGTGTAACAGTGGTGATGCCATTGGAAAATCCTTGTTTCGCCTCTGTATAAGTAGCATTGCTATGCCCTGCTGAAATGATGATCTCCTGGCTGGCGATATAGCTTATCAGCGATGGGCCGCATATTTCCGGGGCAAGCGTGATGATCCTGATCACATCTTTTCCGTATTCCAGCAATGCTTTCACCTCCTCTGCTGATGGGGTATGGATCAATGATTCTATATGTGCCCCTCTTCTTACCGGGTTGATCCAGGGGCCCTCAAGATGCAGACCCAATACGCCCTGTCCACCCATTTTCCAGTATTCCCTCACCGCATCTATGCATCGATGAAATACTTCGTAAGTATTGGTTGCTACAGTCGGCATGCACCAGGCTGCACCACCACTCCGGCAATATTCATTCAGCTTATATAATGAATCAGCTTCCGGATAAACAGACAACAGCTTTCCATAAGCTCCATAGATCTGCAGATCGATAAAAGCCGGTACCAGCATTGCATTTTCAAACCGTTCCACCGGCAATGAAGCAGGGATCTCATTTTCTTTAATCAGCTCTATGATCTTTCCATCCACGATCATCACCCCGTATCCTGTCAGCCATTCTTCACCGGTAAAAATTTCGTCAGCGATATATACTTTCTGTTGAAGCATTCTTCTGTTTGTAGATTGATCGAATTGAAACAGCCATTATAATTTCCAGAACCGTCCAAACAAGCCCAGGTATTTTTCTTTTACTACCGGCACTGCCACTTTTTTATTATCAGTTGTAGTGGTGGCGGTAAAAGAAGTGGCTGAAAAAATGGAATAGGCAACACCATTGGTATATTCTATCACAGGAGGGTTCTCCCTTGTGTGCTCCTTTGTATAGAATTCTTTAAAGGTATCCGGCCCTGGCTTCGTGAACACACCAATCAGTATAATGGCGATAATAAAGAGAAAGACAAGAGTGCGGAACTTCATGCGGTTTTTGAGTTAAAGATAATTAGAATCATTAAGCGTTCACTGATTGATCAGCTTCACACAGCGGGAAGAAACAACTTCTATCCCGTTACAAACCTGTACCCGATCCCTTTTATTGTCAGTATTTCCAGCGAAGGGTCTTCTTTCAAATATCCGCGCAGCTTGGTGATATATACATCCAGGTTGCGGCTGTTGAAAAAAGAATCATTTCCCCAAAGCAGGTTCAGTATATCCCGGCGATCGATGATCTTGTCGCGGTTCTGATACAGCAGTTTCAATAATTCCGCTTCGCGGTAAGAAAGTTTTTTTTCTTCACTGCCATTTTGCAGCAATTGACGGTTCAACTGGAAGCTGTATTTGCCCAGTGTAATTGTATCGCCGCTGATCTTTTCAGGCTCGGAGTTTTTATTGCGCAGTGCATTCTGTATCCGCACGATCAGTTCTTCCATGCTGAATGGCTTGCGGATATAATCATTACCACCCAGGGAAAAACCCTTTACCACATCTTCGGTTTGGGTTTTGGCAGTTAAAAAGATAATAGGCACATCTTCATTGATCTCCCTTATTTCATCAGCGATGGTAAAGCCGTCTTTGTTGGGAAGCATCACATCAAGCACGCAGATATCCGGGTTGGCTTTCTGAAAAGCGGCAGTGGCTTTTGCCCCATCGCTTTCCATGATCACTTCAAAACCGCGGCTTTCGAGACTTTCTTTTACTATTTTTCCAAGGAATACTTCGTCTTCTACGTAAAAAACTTTTGTTGCACTCATGTACTTTGTTTTGGCAGTATAATGGTAAAGGTACTGCCCAAACCCTCACGACTCTCTACTTTAATTGTGCCATTGTGCCGGCGCACTACCTGGGCCACATAACTCAGCCCCAGGCCATGGCCTTTTGCATTGTGGGTATCGCCTGCCGGCACCCGGAAGAATTTTTCAAACACTTTGTCCTTGTATTGCGTGGGAATGCCGATGCCATTGTCGGCTACCTGCAGCTCCACCTGGTCGCCCAACTGTTTCAGGCTTACCTGGATAAGAGGATTTTCTTTACTGTATTTCAATGCATTATCCAATAAATTAAACACCACGCTCAGCAAGTGCAGTCGGTCGCCCTTAATGGTGGTATCGCCCTGAAGGCTGATGGATATTTGTGCATGATACTTCTCCAGTTGCAAGCGTAGGGAAGCCACCACTTCATCCACCACATCCTTTAAATTGAACAGCTCATATTTGATCTCGATCTCCTTTTTCTCAAACATGGACAGTTTCAGCACTTTGTCGACCAGCAAACCCAGCCGCTGCAATTCATTCTGTGAAATATCAAGGTATTCCCGTGTGCGTTCAGGATTCTGAATAGCATTGAAATTCTTTAAGGCTTCGATCGCCACGCCAACAGTGGCAATAGGAGTTTTCAGTTCATGGGTGATATTACTGATCAGATCATTCTTCATTTGCGCCAGCCGGTGCTGCCGGAGCAGGCTGCGGTAAAGTGCCACGAACGAAGCAATGGTGATACCGACCAGCAATAACGAGAACAGGATCGGCATTTTCAGCCTGCCTAATATAAATCCTACTTCATTGCCTAATGAGAGCTTGTAAGTCATGGGATTGGAAAAACCAACTGTTACTTCATTCAATGCGGCAGAGTCAGGCGTTGCTTTATCCACTTTGCTTACAGCAAAATCAAGGTTGATCTTTTCGTCTTTCAGCCTGGCAGTATAAGCATCCGTAACTTCTTTTACGGTTACAGAATCTTTCAACGACAAAGAATCTACATTATACAAAAATCGGATTACTGCATCGCGGGTCGTATCCCTGGGAGTAACACGAAAAAAAGGAGCAGGCCCTACTGTAACATGGTCCACTCTGCCCCCTGTAGCAATGTTCTCTGCGTGGGTGAGTGAATCTGCTTTTTTTCTTCCATAGCGGATAGTTACGTCACGAGCTTTTGAAACCAGGCCTTTTTCGACTTTCATTTCCCTTATCTCATCCGGGTCAAGGGAATCAATTTCGTTAAGGGCCAGCTTTATTACTCCTTTCATGGGGACTCTTTTAAAAATCTCCTGTAATGAATCAGCTACTTTATTAAGGGAGTCTTTCAGTCCCGCCAATACAACTTTTCCATATTGATGATTGATGCTATCCGGCAAATCAATCCCCTTGATCCTTTCCTGCAACAGGTTCATCATGGTGATCACCGGTTCTTTTCGGGCAGCAACAGATCCCTGTACCTTTTCAGGTCTGTCGCTTCTGTCATTTCTATCCTTTCTTTTAAAATGCATGCTCATAGGAGGAGGCATGAACATGGTAGAATCGAACCGTACATTGGCTGTCTCCAGCTTCAGCTTGGAGGCCTGCAGGCGCAGGATCGTTTGCCGGAAAGCCGCATTGGTCTTGATCTCCAGGTTCTGCTTTTCCCGGTTATAATTATCCCGAAGCCAGTATGCCTGGAAGCCTGCTATCCCTACAATGGTCAACAGCATAAAAAACAGCAGAAGCTTCAATTGCCCTGAGCTCTTTGGTTTTGCCTGACTGACTGATGAATGTTTCATTTTTTTCGATTCGATACCAAATGTAACCAATACTTCCAGCCTGAACAGGCCGTATTAACCTTTATTAACCTTATTGCAAGGTGGGTTAACCTCCTCCCGGAAGGCCTCGCAGTAGATTTGAAACCTATTAAAAAACTACCAAAATGAAGAGAATTGTACTTCCCTGCCTGAGCCTTTTACTGACAGGCAGCCTTTTCGCCCAGCAAAAAGAAGGCAAGGTAACTTATGAACGTTCCGTTCAGATGCAGATCACCATGGCCACCCGCGGTGGCGAACCACAAACCATTTCGCAAACACGGACCAACAAGTTTGAACTGAATTTTGCCAACAACCAGATGAGCTGGAAACAACTGGAAGATGATATCCAGGCAGATGAAGCCGCCCAGACAGGAGGTATGATGATCCGCAATTTGGGAAGCGGCCAGGACGATATCACTTTCTGTGATTTCTCCCAGTCAAAAAAAGTGGAGCAACGCGATTTTATGGATAAACGTTTCCTGATCTCCGACAGCATTCAAAAAGGCAACTGGAAACTCGCCGATGAAACCAAGACCATCCTCAACCACCTTTGCCGCAAAGCCACTACCCAACGCATCGGAAAAAGAATGAGCATGGGTATGCAAAACGGGAAAATGGAACGTACGGAAGTAGACGATACCACCACCACCATTGCATGGTTCACTACAGATATTCCCGTGCCGGCCGGCCCTGAAGTGCAGGGACAATTGCCCGGTCTTATCCTGGAACTCGAAGTCAATGGTGGAAGAACCATTTATAAAGCGCTGGACATACAGGCCAAACCAGACATGGCGGCCATTAAAGAACCGACTAAAGGCAAAAAAGTAACCCGCGCAGAATTCACTGAAGAAACAAAGAAGCTGATAGATCAAATGCAGCAGAACGGGGGAATGCGGTTTAGGATGAACTGATGTTTATTTTAATAGCTTTGCGGATATTTTATACTGATGAACAATGTCCTGATCATCGACGATGAAGAAAAGCTCCGCAGTTTACTTTCCCGTATCATCCGCCTCGAAGGTTTTGAGATACAGGAAGCCGATTCCGGTAAAGCCGCTTTAAAAAAACTACAGCAAAAGGATATTGATGTGGTCCTTTGCGATGTGAAGCTCCCCGACAGTAATGGCATAGAGCTGGTAAAAACGATCAAAGAGAATTATCCGCTGGTTGAGATCATTTTATTGACAGCCTATGGAGATATTGCTGACGGGGTGCAGGCAATGAAAAATGGTGCGTTCGACTATATCGTAAAAGGCGATGACAATGGCCGGATCATTCCATTGCTGCACCGGGCAGTGGAAAAAGTGGCCCTGGTAAAACGGGTGCAGCAACTGGAAAACAGGACCGGTAAAAAATATTCATTCGAAAGCATTATCGGCCGCTCCAAACCAATCCAGGCAGCTATTGAGCTGGCACAAAAAGTAGCCGTTACCCAAACGCCGGTTTTATTGCTGGGAGAAACAGGTACCGGTAAAGAAGTTTTTGCTCAGGCCATTCACCAGGCAAGCAGCCGGAATAAACAATCCTTTGTAGCCATTAACTGCTCTGCTTTCAGCAAAGAATTGCTGGAAAGCGAGCTGTTTGGCCATGTTGCAGGTGCTTTCACCGGTGCCATTAAGGATAAGAAAGGTTTATTTGAAGAAGCACATAAAGGCACGATCTTTTTGGATGAGATTGGTGAAATGGCAATCGATCTCCAGGCAAAACTATTGCGCGTACTGGAGTCCGGCGAATTCATTAAAGTAGGTGAAAGCAAACCCAGCATAGTGGACGTGCGCATTATTGCTGCAACCAACCGAGAACTTACCACAGAAATAAAAGCCGGTCATTTCAGAGAGGATTTGTATTACCGTCTCTCCGTTTTCCAGATAAAGCTTCCTTCGCTGAAAGAAAGGAGTGGCGATATAGAAGCATTGGCAAAACATTTTGCTGCATTGTATGCTGTTAAAGCCATCAATAAGAAAAGCATCAACCTGTCGCCTGATTTTGTGTCGGCATTGCAGCAATATAACTGGCCGGGCAATATTCGAGAATTAAAGAATGTAATCGAAAGGGCCGTTATTCTTAGTAATGGCAATGAGCTTACCACAGCAGAGCTTCCACTTGAACTACAGGCTTTTTCTTCAGAGTTGTCAGCAGGGCTTTCCGCTTTTTCACTGGCCAGTGCAGAGAAACTGCATATACAGAAGGTGCTGAACTATACAAATGGGAATAAAACAGAAACAGCGCGGTTGCTGAATATCGGGCTAACAACGCTGTATCGTAAGATTGAAGAATATAAGATCGGGTAAACTGAATTAATTCAATTGTATCGCAAAGAGCGCAAAGATTCCGCAAAGAACGCAACGTAGCGCCCTTTGCGGAATCTTTGCGCTCTTTGCGATACTAAAACTAAAAGCTGACAGCAACAGATCCGGTTACAACCGTATTCATTTTCACCTGTTCATTCCCTTTCTTAAAAACAGCATCCTTACTATTAAGAGCCCTTCCTTCCACTCTTACCAATACATTTTTAGCCGGTGAATAATCCACGTTCAACGAATAACCCATGGTTTGAAAACCTTTCGGCGTGCCGGTGGCGATGATCACTCCGTTCTCATCCTTATAATATTCCACACGCCCTGCCAGTGCCCACTGATCATTGAAAGCATACCGCAGAATGGCGACCGGGGAATACCATGTATTAGTGCCGCTACCTGTCGCACTCTTTTCTTCTGTGCCAATATCAAACCCGGCAGTAATCCCAAATTTGTCTGTAACATTGAAGATGCCATATACATTATGGAAGATGCGCATCAGCCGGGCACTATCGGGCTTATCAGTACCGATAAACGTACTGTAGTTCAATGTCACTTTTGATGATGGCTTAAATTGTATCTGTGAACCCCAGTTCATCAATGAATTGCCATCCACTCTTTTTATCCTTTGCCAACCATTCAGCGCAAGCACACTGAAAAACCATTTTTCATTATTGGTTGTATAGCTAAGCTTGGCGCCACTTTCATAATATGGAGAGTTGTCTGCCAGCATGCTTCTTGTAAGCGCCCAGCAATCTTTGCTTACAGCACTTTCAAAACCAATATGCGAGCTGAATATACCGGCATCAAGCCAGAGGTTTTTGGTCTTGCTTAATTTAACACCTGCATTTGCTTCAAAAATATTTTTCAGCACACCGGGCTCTGCGGCATAGTTCGCATTCATATAGGTACCTGCGGCCAGCGCCAGATTCGCCCTTACCCGTTCTGCATTATAAGCACCTTTTATAAACCCCAGGTTCAGGTTAAATTCATTATGCCGGTTATGGCTGTATATAAATCCAGGCCGGTTATTATCCAGCGGCTTATTGAAGTCATAACTGTAGTAAGCTTCTACATAACCTGAAACAGTAAATGCAGGCACAGGTGTTTCCTGTGAATTAACCGAGCCAACAATAAAAGATTGGGCACCTATCAGCATGGCAATTGCCATTAAAACAGTTCTCATAACAGATGATATATTTAATAGTGAGTGATTGTTATTTAAGAGCGTCCAGTGCTATATTCAATTTGAGCACATTCACTTTTGATGGGCCAAACAGGCCAAGCATCGGCCCATCTGTTTGTGCTTCCACCAGCATCAGCAATTTCTTTTGATCGATATTCCTTACTGCTGCAATACGCGCGACCTGAATTTTAGCAGCAGCAGGCGAAATATCCGGATCAAGGCCACTGCCGGATGCTGTTACCAGTTCAGCCGGAATATCTTCTTTCTTTACCGCCGGATTATGCACCAGGAAGCTGTCGATCCTGTTCTGCACCAGCTTGAGATAATCAGGATTGGAAGGGCCTTTGTTGGAACCAGCAGAGCCTGCTGCATTATAATCCACAGCAGAAGGGCGGCCCCAGAAGTATTTATCTTCTGTAAACCGCTGACCGATTTTTTCATACCCTACTACTTTACCATTCACGGTAATGGTTTCTCCTTTTCCACCACCAGGCGCCAGCTTGCCTGTACCTGCTATCAGCAGGGGAAATATAACGGCACACAGCACGATCATTACCAGCGTGAGCCTGAGTGAAGGGCTTATATATTTTTTCATTTTACTTTTTATTAATAATGACAGAATAGCTTTTGCTTATAAAAAAGCTCCTACAATAAGATCAATCAGTTTTATACCGATAAAAGGAACAATGATCCCTCCCAGCCCATAGATCAGCAGGTTCCTTCTCAGCAAAGCCGATGCACCTATTGGTTTATATGCCACACCTTTCAATGCCAGGGGAATTAATATGGGTATAATGATGGCATTGAAAATAACTGCTGAAAGGATCGCGCTTTCAGGGCTGGCAAGATGCATCAGGTTAAGTCCCTGCAATGCAGGAATGGAGGTGATGAATAATGCCGGTACGATTGCGAAATATTTAGCCACATCATTGGCAATAGAAAAGGTCGTAAGCGTGCCGCGTGTCATCAGCAGTTGTTTACCGATCTCTACGATCTCGATCAGTTTGGTAGGATCATTATCCAGGTCAACCATATTACCGGCTTCTTTGGCCGCTTGTGTTCCGCTGTTCATAGCCACGCCAACATCAGCCTGGGCCAGTGCCGGAGAATCATTGGTGCCATCGCCCATCATAGCTACCAGTTTACCGCCCTGTTGTTCTTTTTTGATATAATTCATTTTATCCTCTGGCTTGGCTTCAGCAATAAAATCATCCACGCCAGCCCTGGTAGCGATATACTTTGCAGTAAGCGGATTATCGCCCGTTACCATTACTGTTTTAACACCCATTTTGCGCAGGCGGTCAAAACGTTCCTGTATACCCGGTTTAATAATATCCTGCAATTCTATCACGCCTACTACCCTGGCATTTTTACTTACCACGAACGGTGTGCCTCCATTGGAAGCTATCTCCTTTACCTTGTTAGTAGCATCTAATGGAATATGATTACCTGCTTTGTCCACTATTTTTTTAATAGCATCAAATGCTCCTTTGCGGATAGATGTTCCATCAGGGAGATCAATACCACTGCTGCGTGTTTCAGCAGTGAAATCAACCAGGCGGCTATTGGTAGGAAGTAGCTGCTGTGCGATCTTATTAGCTGAAGCGAGTTCTATAATAGATTTCCCTTCCGGGGTTTGGTCAGCAATAGAAGCCAGCACGCAATTCGTCATGAATTCTGTTCTGTCCTGTCCGTCTACCGGCCAGAACTGTGTGGCTTTCCTGTTACCGATCGTGATGGTACCGGTTTTATCCAGCAAAAGCGTATCCAGGTCACCGGCTGTCTCCACGGCCTTACCACTCTTGGTTATTACATTCGCCCGAAGTGCGCGGTCCATACCTGCAATACCGATAGCGCTCAGCAAACCGCCGATAGTGGTAGGAATAAGACAAACAAACAGCGATACAAAAGCTGCAATAGTGATCGGTGTTTGTGCATAATCCGCAAAGGGTTTCAGGGTAACGCAAACGATAACGAATATCAGCGTGAATGCTGCCAGCAAAATGGTCAGTGCTATTTCATTCGGTGTTTTCTGGCGGCTCGCTCCTTCTACCAGCGCGATCATTTTATCAAGGAAGCTTTCACCTGGTTCTGTGGTCACTCTCACTTTGATATGATCACTCAACACTTTGGTACCACCTGTTACGGATGATTTATCACCACCGGCTTCGCGGATCACGGGCGCAGACTCACCAGTGATAGCCGATTCATCGATAGTGGCCAATCCTTCCACGATCTCTCCATCCATTGGAATGATATCGCCCGCTTCGCAAATGAACAGATCGCCTTTACGCAACTGGGAAGAAGGAACGATCTTGATCTCGTTCACATACATTTCCCCTACTATCAGCACTTTTTTGGCCGGTGTGTCTTCCCTTGTTTTGCGAAGGCTTTCTGCCTGTGCCTTACCTCTTGCTTCGGCAATGGCTTCGGCGAAATTGGCAAACAGCACCGTCAACAGCAACACGGCGAATACAATTGAATTATAAACGAGTGAACCCTGTGAGGTTTCTCCTGCTGCTATCCAGATACAAACCGCCAGCATGATAATAGTGCCCAGGTAAACAGTAAACATTACCGGATTGCGGAACATGGAGCGTGGGCTCAGCTTGATAAAAGACTGTTTCAACGCTTGCTTTACCAGCGCCCCTTCAAACAAATTGTTTTTTCTTTTATGCTTTGACATACTTCTTTCTTTTAAATCTTTTAATAAAGGCTCAGGTATTCTGCAATAGGGCCCAGGGCCAGTGCAGGGAAATAAGAAAGCGCATTAATGATAATGATCACGGCCAGCGTCATAATCCCGAACGTGTATGAGTCGGTGCGTAAAGTGCCGGCTGATTCAGGGATGTATCTCTTTTTCGCCAGTAACCCAATAATGGCAATAGGGCCAATTATCGGTAAGTAACGCCCGAGTATAAGCACAAAACCCGTGGTCACATTCCAGAAGATATTATTATCGCCCAATCCTTCAAACCCGCTGCCATTATTAGCATTGGAAGAAGTGAACTCATACAGCATTTCTGAAAATCCGTGATAGCTTGGGTTGTTCAGCCATGCAGAAGGCTTCACAGACCAGGCAATTTCCGGATGATGCGCTACCATATATGCCGCTAAGGCTGTAAATCCTTTGATCAGAAAAGCGGAGAGCAGAGTCACTAATGCTGCGATCTTTACTTCGCGCGCTTCCACTTTATGCCCCATGAATTCCGGCGTTCGCCCCACCATCAGGCCCGAAATGAACACGGCAATAATGATAAAGATGAAATAATTGAGCAGGCCCACACCAATACCCCCATACAGGGCATTGATCATCATATCCAGGATCACCACGCCGCCAGACAAAGGCGTAAGACTGTCGTGCATGCCATTTACAGAACCATTGGAAGTGGAAGTGGTAATTACACTCCACAATGCAGTGGCTGCAGAGCCGATCCTGATCTCCTTTCCTTCCATGCTGCCGATCGATTGGGTGATGCCCATTTTATCAATGGCAGGATTACCTTTTGTTTCATAATAAATATTGATGCAGCAAAACAGGATAAAGAGCACGCTCATTACAGCGAAGATGACCGTTGACAGTTTTTTCCGATTGATATAAAAACCCAGTGAGAACACCAATGCCATCGGGATCACCAGGATGGAGATTGTTTCAACGATATTGCTGAAATAAGTAGGGTTCTCCAGCGGGTGTGAAGAGTTGGCTCCAAACCAGCCTCCACCATTGGTACCTAATTGTTTTATAGCGATCATGCCCGCAGCAGGACCTCTTGACACCTGCACACTGCCTCCCTGAAGCGTAGTAATGCTATCCTTGCCATCAAAGCTGGCCGGCGTACCACTGAAAACGAGCAACACCGCCACCACAATACACAAAGGCAACAAAACACGCGTAATGGACTTAACAAAATAGTTCCAGAAATTGCCCAGGTTCTGGGTCGTCTTTTCTTTCAGTCCGTTAAACAAGGCAATAAGAGCAGCAAGGCCGGTAGCAGCACTTACAAACTGTAAAAAAGTGATCACGAAAAGCTGGGAAAAATAAGTCAACCCTGTTTCGCCGGAGTAGTGTTGCAGGTTGCAGTTAACCAAAAAACTGATTGCAGTGTTGAATGCAAGATCAGGGGTCTGGCCGGGATTGCCATCAGGGTTCATCGGCAGCTTATCCTGAAACATCAATATAAAGAATGCATACACAAACCAAAGCAGGTTAATGGTCAGCATGGCTTTCAGGAACTGCTTCCAGTTCATCCCCTCATCCGGATTGACGCCACCTATTTTAAAAATCAGTTTTTCCACCGGCTTCATGAAATCAAACCAGTTCTTCTGTCCGGCAAAGACCTTTGCCATGTACCTGCCAAGAGGATATGCCAGTAGCAGTGTAAGTAAGACGATCAGTATTGTGCCTGTAATTTCTGTGTTCATGGTAAGAATGGTTTATCGTTTTAAAATTTTTCCGGCTTGATCAATACATAAATGAGGTAGATAAATACCAGGACTGAAATACCGAATAGCAGGTTCATCATATTGTTATTATTAAATGGTTTATTGATCAGATCTTTTCAAAGAAGTCGATCGACTTAAAGAATAAATAGAAGCAGAGTGCCGCGGCCAGTAAAAGGAGGATTGTTAGCATATATCTTATTTTATGGTGAATGATCGATTGCTACGGCGATTGTGCCAAAACGGGTGCCACCTCCGTTTACTTAAATTGTTCATTCTTCCAAATCCCTTGCTGCTAAAGGATTTACAGGGATTTACAATCGTTGGCCGGTCAATGCCGGTCTTTCAATACCCTTTCATTTTGAAAAGCGGCTTTTTCAAAATGAAAGGGTACGGCGCATAAGGAATATGCTTTTCTTCTTTATGATCTTATGAAATCGTTGCTGGTAAAGGGTTTCAGAGGGGGATGCCAAAAAAGGGTAAATCCGGAACAGGTTTTGGCATGGAGGTATCGCAAAGGACGCAAAGGAATGCGCAAAGAGCACAACGTGGCGAACTCCGCGTAAACTTTGCGCCCTTTGCGATACTTAATCCCTTTATTAAACAACTTAAAATACCTGTCATGATAACTCAATATGAAGTTGCCAGCATTTTAAACGAAGAAATACCGCAACCTCCTATCGCCCTTCCTACCAAAGCATCACTCCATGTATATGCAGCCATTCATGCACTCTGCGATCATACACGGAAAGCTGTGGAAGAGCATAATACGGCACTTGCAAGGAGATGCTTTAAGCTCGCAGAAAAACTATACCGCCAGGGAGATAATGTAGTGCGCCTGCTGGTGGAGAACTGTTTTGTCTATTCTTTCAGCTCTTTTATGCCAAAAGACAATTTTGAAAAACTGGCTGTCAGGTCTTTTATTCCTGATTGCCTTTATTCAGTTTATATAAAACAGGTAACAAGAAGTGGCAACTGATCATTCTAAACAAAAACAAATGGACCCGGAACATATAAAAATAAGGATCGCCGGCGCTGCTGATGAACAGTATGCGGCCGCCATATCAATTGAAACAGCTCTTTCAGCAAAAGCCCGTGGTTCGGGCATATCCCAACGATCGCCCGAAATGATCATCGATAAAATGCGGGAAGGAAAAGCCGTGATCGCCGTTTGTGATAATGGCGAGTGGGCAGGATTTTCCTATATAGAAGTTTGGGCAAATGGAGAATTCGTATCCAATTCCGGCCTGATCGTTTCGCCGCGTTTCAGGCAAAAAGGTGTGGCTGCAGCCATCAAGAAAAAAATATTCCAGCTCAGCCGTAAAAAATACCCGTCAGCCAGGATATTCAGCATTACCACAGGACTGGCTATTATGAAAATGAATGCCCGCCTCGGTTTTCAGCCGGTTACCTATAGTGAACTCACTACTGAAAAAAAATTCTGGCAGGGATGCCGAAGCTGTGTAAATTATAACATATTACGCGGCAAAAATTGCAGCAATTGCCTGTGCAGCGCCATGCTGTTCAACCCCGCAGATCATAAGACCCCAAAAACCGTGGAGGCCATTGGATGAGCGAGGATAAAGAAAATAGCGTTCAGCACTTTCTCGATCTCATAAAAAAATCGAGAAGGGGAAAATTCAAGATCTATATCGGCATGAGCGCCGGTGTGGGAAAAACCTATCGCATGCTGCAGGAAGCACATGCTTTGCTCCGCAATGGTGTGGATGTTAAGATCGGTTATATCGAAACACATAACCGGAAAGAGACGCATGATCAACTGGAAGGATTGCCGGTCATTCCCCGGCGTAAATTGTTTTACCGGGGAAAAGAGCTGGAAGAGCTGGATGTGCAGGCGGTGATCGCCTTAAGACCGGAAGTAGTGATCATCGATGAACTGGCCCACACAAATATCGAAGGTAGCAAAAATGAAAAACGCTGGCAGGATGTGGTAGAAATCCTGGAAGCAGGTATCAATGTGATCAGCGCTGTCAACATTCAGCATATCGAAAGCCTGAATGAAGAAATAAGAGATATCACCGGAGTGGAAGTGAGCGAACGCGTACCGGACAGTGCATTGCAGATGGCAGATGAAGTCGTAAACATTGACCTCACCGCTGATGAGCTGATCACAAGACTGAAGGAAGGAAAAATTTATGCAAAAGAAAAAGTGCCGATTGCGTTGAACAATTTTTTCCAGGGTGAAAAGATCCTGCAGTTGCGCGAACTTGCTTTGAAAGAAGTAGCCAGCCAGGTGGAAAGAAAAGTGGAAACTGAATTGCCGGCTAGGTCGGCACCGAGGCATGAACGCTTCCTGGCCTGCATCAGCAGCAATGATGTAACAGCCAAAACAGTGATCCGGAAAACGGCAAGGCTGGCAAATTATTACCACAGCAAGTGGTATTTGCTGTATGTGCAAACCCCACGGGAAAGCGGAGATAAGATCGGATTGGCAGCGCAAAGGCATCTTATCAATAATTTCAAGCTGGCAACCCAGTTAGGCGCTGAAATTATCCGCGTCACAGACAGCCATATTGCCAAAGCTATCGTGGAAGAAGCAGAGAAACGGCAGATCACTACCATTTGTATCGGAAAACCGCATGTAAGCCTGTTGAGGATAATCGCTGCCACGAATGTGTTCAATCAATTATTAAAAAAATTGTCCGTAGCTGATATTGACCTGGTAATTCTTTCATAATGCGTATCAAAACAAAATTATCATTAGGCGTTGGCCTGCTTTTTTTACTGGTGATCGTGCTTGCAGTGATCGGTGCTACCCATATTAATAAGCTATCGCGTGATACCAAGAATATTCTGATCGCTAATTACAATACACTGGATTATTCCCGGCAAATGCTGATCGCGCTGGATGAAGACATCAGTAATCCTGCAAATAGCCGGAACTTTTCCATTAACCTTAAAAAGCAGCAGCAAAACGTGACCGAGCCGGGTGAAAAAGGGCTGACAGATAAGCTGGCCGCTGATTTTGAAAAGCTAAAGATCAATCCGGCCGATAGCATGGCCGAACTTGGCCTGCGCAGGGACCTTTCAGGCATTATGCTGCTGAACATGCAGGCGATCCAACGCAAAAGCGGCGTGGCAGAAAACACAGCCGACCAGGCCACTTTCTGGATAGCCGTTGCCGGTACGCTTTGTTTTCTTATTGCGCTTACTTTACTGGTCAATCTCCCCGGAAGCATTGCGCGCCCTATCAACGAACTTACCGTTAAGATCAGGGAAATAGAAGAAAAAAAATATAATAAACGTCTTTATTTACAGGGAAGCAGCGAGTTTGTAGAACTGAGCGAAGCATTCAACTCCATGGCTTCCAAACTGGAAGAATATGAAGGCAGTAATCTGTCTGAACTACTGTTTGAGAAAAAACGGATCGAAACGATCATTAACAACATGCACGACCCTGTGATAGGGCTTGATCAAAACAGCAAGATCATTTTTGCCAATGAAGAAGCAGTCAAAATAACCGGTTTGAAAACCGGTGAGCTGATAGGAAAAGATGCGGCAGAAGTGGCTGTGAAAAATGATCTGATCAGGTATCTTATCAAAGATATTGACAAACCCGTGCAGGCTCTTTCTGCAAAAAACCAGCCGCTTAAGATCTTTGCTGATAATAAAGAAAGTTATTTTGAAAAAGAAGTACACCCGATCGAGATCACTCCAACAGGCGAAAAAGAAAAAGAATATATAGGTCATGTTATCCTGCTGAACAATATCACGCCTTTTAAAGAACTGGATTTTGCCAAAACCAATTTTATTGCAACCGTCTCGCATGAATTGAAAACGCCGATCTCTTCTATCAAAATGAGTGTGCAATTACTGGAAAACGAGCACACCGGCCCTATCAACACCGATCAGAAAAACCTGCTGGAAAGCATTGAAGAAGATGCCAACCGCTTGCTTAAGATCACCAGTGAGCTGCTTAACATGACACAGGTGGAAACAGGCAATATCCAACTCAATATAAAACCAGCTTCTCCAAAAGAGATACTGGATTATGCAGTAGCCATCAATAAAACACAGGCCGATCAGAAAAAAATAAAAGTGGAAACACATTTTCCCGATCCACTTCCTTTTGTGTTGGCAGATAATGAAAAAACATCCTGGGTACTGGCCAATCTTGTGTCGAATGCCATCCGTTATTCACCAGACAATTCCACTATTTTTTTGAATATAGAAGAAAATAAGAACGGGTTGGTTTTTATTGTAAGGGACCAGGGCCAGGGCATTGATCCGCAATACAAGGATAAAATATTTGACCGTTATTTCCGGGTGCCCGGTTCGCAAAAAGGCGGAACAGGCCTGGGATTGGCAATCAGTAAAGAATTTATTGAAGCACAGGGCGGACAAATATCCGTAATGAGCAATCTTGGGTCCGGAAGCGAATTCCGGGTATTATTGAATAAAGTAAATACATAGCCCGGATAAACCACTCTTATCTTGACATTACTCTCACTCCGCCGCCAGCACCCGTATTATTCAAACCCATTTTGCTCAGGCTGTAGGTAAAACTCAGCAAGGCAAACCGGCGCAAGGTATTCACCCTTGAATCTTCGATATAGTTTTGATTGCTTGTTCTGCTAACACCTACGTTCCTGTTCAGGATATCATTTACACTCAACTTCAGTTCGCCTCTGTTGAAGCGCAGGAATTGTTTGCTCAATGATGCACCCCATAAAGGCACTTTTGCATTGAAGCCGCTGTTCAGTTGGTTATTGATGGTGTAGCTGAAATCCGTACTGAAATTAATTCCTTTTGGCAATTGCCAGTTGAACTCTGCTTCATACAGGTGAGAAAGATAATCCGTGTTGAATGCTTTTTGCAAAGAGAATGTCGACTTGTTATAGGTCAAAGAGCCACTGACAGACACGTTGATCTGATCGCTCCAATCCATATCCAGGCTAATGCGGGGACCGGCAATAAAGGTTTTGATATCATTCCGCAAGCCCTGGGTAAACTGCGCGCCGCTGTTATAGAATAAAGTGGAACCAGCACGCAGAGAACCTTTCAGGAATCTGACAGGAAAACCGATACTGATATTTCCCGTTAAGTTATATACACCATCCACGTTAACCGGACGGGTGGATTTAACACCATTGTTAAATAAAGAATCACTGTTCACTATTTTATTTTCCGTACGGCTGAGGTTGAAGAAAGCAAACAGTGTTTTGTTTCTAAAAGGATTCAAGCCATTATAATTGATCTGCAGGTTATGGGTAAATTCCTGCTTCAGATCAGGATTACCATTTTTGATATTCAACCGGTCAGTGATATCGGGCACTGGTTGCAATTGGGATACAGTTGGTTGATTGGTGTAAGTACGATAATTAAGCGTAAGGCTTTTGAAACGGGTGAAATTGTATTGGAAACGGGCCGTTGGCAACAGATTGGTAAAGCTTTTATTGATCACAGAATCTTTGATGCCGCTGATGATCTTTCCTTCCAGTTCTGATTTTTGTAATGATGCGCCTATGGCGTAATTGTATTTCTTTTTTTGTGTGCGCAGGCGTATGCCGCCATTGACATAGCCATAAGTATTCCTGAAATTATTTGTCAATGAGTCATTCAGTTCATCATACTTGCCACTATTCTTATTGTAATCATACGTGATCTTTTCAGCACTGCTTTTAGTATTGCTTTTGCCAATGCTCAACTCCAGCAGCGAGCGACGGAAAAGAGGTTCTGTATACACGGCCCTGGCGGTGTAACCATTCAGGTCACTATTGTTCTGAATATGTTGATTGATGGAATCGGTCCGGTATAAAAAACCGGTTTCATCATAAAAATTATTGATTGATTCCAGGCTGCCGTCACCGTCACTATTATTAAATGTGTTTTGCAGGCTGAAAGAGAAAGTGCGGCCGGCCCGGCGGAATTTCTTCCGGAACAACAGGTCATTTCTTAGGTTATAAGCTGAGCTATTGGTACCTGACAACGAATTGCCCTCATTGCTGGTCCGCCCGTCGCCGTCATATTGCCGGTAGGCTTTGGTGGCCCGGTTGTTTGTTTTCTGATAGCCTATTGAAGGAGATATTTTGAGTGAATGAAAAGAATCAATCACATAATCCAGGCTCAGGTTAAGGCGATGGCTGTTGTTAATATTATCTGTAAGGCTGTTTTGATTATAGAAATAAGAGGAATCAGGCAAAATATATTGCCTTTGCATATCGGAAATGGTTTTGGGATTATAATGATTATAGAAATAGTTGCTGGTAAGTTCGGCTTTGGTACCGATGATATTATTATAATTCAATCCACCTCCCCAGATAGTACGGATACCGCTGTTATTAGCACCAAGCATGGACGCGGCCGGATCATCAGAACTCATTGAAATCACTCCTCCACCATTCCGCATCATCCGGCTAAGTTCTCCTGAAAAATTCATCATGTCCATAAAAGAAAAACCTTCTGCATTGGTATTATTGGCCATGCCAATGACCGACATCTGGCGTGCGCCTTTAAAAGAATTGACATTGAACCGTCCTTCAAATCGGTCGTCAGTTCCTCCGGCGCCCATGATCTTGCCAAACGCTCCTTTCTTTTTATCTTTTTTCAGTTTAAGATTGATCGTTTTCTCACTATTGCCATCATCAAAACCGGTAAGCTGTGCCTGATCGCTTTGACGGTCGTATACCTGCACTTTATCAATGGCGTCCGCAGGAAGGTTTTTGGTAGCCATTTTCGGATCATTGCCAAAGAATTCTTTTCCGTCTACCAGCACGCGGTTCACTTTTTGTCCTTGTGCAGTAACAGTTCCGCTTTTATCAACCGTTACCCCAGGTAATTTCTTCAGTAATTGTTCTACGCTGGCATTGGGTTGGGTTTTAAAAGAACCTGCATTGTATTGTACCGTGTCTCCGATCAGGGTTACGGGCGGGGCTTCGCTGCTTACGATCACTTCATCGAGCACTTTGGTTTTATCATTCATGATGACCTGGCCGAGGTCAGGATTTTTATCGGTCTCGGAAATGGTAAAAATCGTATTGGTATTATGATAGGCAACATGGGTGATCAGCAAGCGGTATTCACCGGGAGCCAGGTCTGAAAAGGAGAAACGTCCGGCATTATCAGACATACCGAAGGATACAAGGGAAGAATCCTTTTTTTGTAATACGGTTATAGTGGCGTCGGGAACAGGGCGTTTTCCCAGCGTATCATACGCGATGCCTTTTACGGTACCATTTTTTTGAGCCAGAAGAGTAAAGTGGGGTAAACTAAGAAGCAGGATGAAGCAGAGCTTTCGCATAGCCGGTGGTTTTGATTTCGGCTACGAAAATATTCTTAGAAAAAGGCAAAGGGAGTTAAAGAGCCTTGGATTAATGTTAATGAAGGTTAATGAAATGCCTGCCAGGCAAATCATTTTTCTATTTCTTCGATAATTGTCCTGGCTTCTGCAATCGCTTTATCATAGCAGTGTATCAGTTCCGGCCGGTATACTGTATCAAAAGCGAACGTCTGCGGGTCAAAATCAATTACAATTAAATGAAGAACACACATTTATATTATGGCATGCTTTTGCTTGGCCTCAGGTGGATCACAGTGAGCTTGCAAACGGTGAAAGCAGCAAGGGCTAATCCGGTGAATAGCTTACGAAATGAATAAGGCAATTTTTCATGTGAATAGTTCAAACACAAAGCCCCCTTTCGGGGGCTTTTCCATTGGGATTTGGTTATAGCAGGAATAAAAAAAGTCACTGGTAAGCGACTTTATGAGTTTGTTTTAAAGAAAGGTTGCGCTGATCACCATTTCATCCGGGAAAGAATGTAATTAGCTCTTTCTAATTTTTCGGGAAATAATACTTTTCCGGAGTACTTATTCAAGGACTTATCTACTATAAACCTTACAGTAAACTCAGGAACACCTTTCCATTTTACTTTTCGTTTGGCAATTATCATAGTCATTAAAATTAAAAAATGGTTTTACGTTTGATTAGAAAGCCGTCATAATCTTTTCCTTTAACAAATAGTTCGCGAGAATACACTCCATCTAATAGAATGAGGCCATATACTACAAAACTCTCCTCAAGCTCTTCCTGATTAATTCCTAATGCCATTCGATAAAGGCGGTTCCGGCTTTTGGAACTTCCTGAGAAGAATATTGCAGCATGAGGATGGTAATCTGTGAACTAATTCACCACCACTGCGACGGTTGCCAGAATTTTATCTCTGTCTTTATTATCTGTTTTTGAAAAATCGTCCACGCTGCCATCAGGCAATAGATTTCCGAAAGACAGGTTGTACAACCCGGGACTGCCGGTTTCGATAAACTGAACGACCTTTTCAATATCACCTCTTGGCCCCTTACTAATAAATAGGGTTTCCATCAGATCTTCCGAAATCTTCAAATCAGTATATTTTTCGTATTTCACAGGCTGGCGTATTCAAAATGATAAACAAGATGCTTCAATGATCATTCTACAGCAAAACTGCATTAATCATTTAAACCCGCCATGTGTTTTTCCTCTTTTGTATTATGGATTTTAATGGTTTCGCATCGTCATTTAAACAGAATATTTGTTTTTTTCACCGGAATGAATTGTTTTCAGGCTCACTTCCCCAATTCCTCCAACATCTTTCCGGTCTCCTTCTCCAAATCCAGTATCGCAACTTTCAGACTAGAGCCTACTCTCGTTGTCTGCTTCTTCACCGGCAGATCACCAATTGTCGTCAGCGCATCCACATACCACTTGCTCCAGGTTTCAAGAATATGTTTTTCCTTCGCCAGGTCTTTTCCCTCTTTCACCGCCTGCTGACTAAGTGCAAACTCTGCTTGCATTCTCTTATCCGCTTCCGCTTTTACAGTTTTTATGATCTCCAGTGCCGTATTCTCATCAGCATTGACCAGTGTCATACCGGCTGTAAGTGCGCTAACACCCACATTTTTCAAGGTTTGAGCAGATACTTTGTCCAGCCGGTCATTATCCGTATGATAAAACACATCTGTAAAATGCCACATCAACAACCCCGGTATCTTATTGCGTAGAAAAGGTGTATGATCACTGCCCCCCTCAAAAGGATTGGCATTTACTATCCAATTAGCAAATTTTCCTTGCTGCCGGCAAATGCTTAGAATAAAATCGTTGTAATAATGCGGAAAAAGGTCTTTTTCTTTTACATCTCCCGCACCCCATTCTGTGTGTTTGTCTTCACCACGTGTCCAGATAGCAGAGGGATCCGGCATTTTTTCGATCAGGAAGCTGCCACCGGTTTTTTTGGTGTCTTCACCCACCATATCCAAACTCATTCCCCATAAAATACCCTTTGCCCTGATACTGTCATCTGCGATATAACGCTGCGTAGCACTGATCTCTGTACCCCATAAAAAAGTAACTGTTCGCTGAGGAACGAATTTTTTCGATTTAACCAGTTCTGCAAACAGTCTTGCCATTTCCGCCAGTGTCCCCACTCCACTTGCATTATCATTTGCTCCAGGCTCCTGCACATGGGCACTGTATACAAATCGCTCATCAGGCTTTACTGTTCCCTTTACATTAGCTACAATGGTAAGCTCTTCAGAAGGATAGGCCTTGGTTTCAATATTCACTTTCACCACCGTTTTTCCTTTAAGACAGGCAGCTTTCAATTTTTCTTTGGCGGCATAAGACAATAGGAGAGCCCAGGCATTCTCCACAGGCCGCATCTGGCCAAACTGGATAGAAGTCTGATATTTCTCCGGCTGTGTATACTTTGGCATGGAATAACCCATTACGCCAATTGCACCGGCTTTCACCGCCTGGCTCAGCATACTGTTAACAGGCGCTTCACTGAAAAGGATTTTTCCTTTCAGGTCCATGGCTGCAATTTCAGCCGGCACTATCTTGCTCACATACACCAATTCTGCTGTCACCCCTTCTGCCGGTGTGGAAGGGCAATTGATAGGGATCATATTCCGGTTTGTTTTGAACTCGATTACCGGAGTATTTTCTCCTTCAATAAAAACGGAGGCATTCACCGGCTCCCAGGCATTTTGTTTCAAAGGCCTTTTTTCCAGCCGGTAAGTCATCGGTGCTTCCTGCTCATTTTCTTTTTGCAAAACGAACCCGGCATTTTGCAATATCTTTTCAACATAATAAATGCTTTCGTCAAAACCTTTATTTCCCGGAAGTCGCCAGCGTTGCTCCACATAGCCGGTCGTGTTCAATGCGTTTTTTTCATTGAAACCGGCACGTGTCAATTTGAAATAATTCTCTGTTGTGTTTTGCGCAAAGCTGTTAATGACTGTCAGGCCAATTAAAGAAAAAGTGAGTGAAAATTTCATGGTTGATTTTTTATATGACTTGATCATGGAGTAAAGTAAATTATTTTACCGACATCTATCTGCATGAATGTACTGGCGGTATGTCCCCGCCATGGACACAAACCTGAGATAATGCCGAAAAGTCTGCGACTGTTCACAAAATGCTATAAAAACTCCATCTGCCCCGGCAAAAACTCACTATTTACGAAGCTGTTCCCCATTAAACAGAATGGCGTTTTTTTGTATTGTATATTTAGGAACATTCTTTGATCATTTATAGATTAAAATCCTTCTATGCAATACAATATTAAACACCTTGCCACCTGCTCCCTTTTCCTTTTACTGCTCAGCGCCTGCACCAACAATGATTCCACAAAGTCTGCTTCCGTCAACGATGCAGGATTGACCCTGCCCGATGGCTTCGGCGCCCAGATAGTTGCCGACAGTGTGGGCACTGCCAGGCATCTTGTAGTGAATGACCATGGTGATATATTCATAAAGCTGGGCGATGTAAAAGATGGTAAAGGCATTCTCGTACTTTCTGATAAAAATGGCGATGGCAAAGCAGAATCCATTTCCGGTTTTGGCGATTATGGCGGCACAGGCATTACCATTAAAAACGGCTATCTCTATGCTTCCTCCAATACCTCTGTTTTCCGGTACAAACTGGACCAGGACCAGCAGGTGATAGACCCGCAACACCCCGATACGCTTATTTACGGATTGATTGACCGCAACCAGCACAATTCCAAATCCATTGCCCTGGACGATGCCGGTCATATCTATGTCAATATCGGTGCCTATTCCAATATATGCCAGGTAAAAGACCGTATTAAAGGCTCTCCCGGCATGATGCCCTGCCCCGTACTGGACTCTGCGGGTGGCATCTGGCGGTTCAGTGCCGATTCACTTCGCCAAACTTATGGCAATGGCATCCGCTATGCCACCGGCCTGCGCAATGTGGTTGGGCTCGACTGGAATAAAGAAAGCAATGCCCTTTATGTAATGCAACATGGCCGTGATAATCTTCATGATTTTTTCCCTGATCTGTATGATCAGAAAACAGGTGTGGAATTGCCTGCAGAAGCCATGTATAAACTGCATGAAGGGGCAGATTGCGGCTGGCCTTATGTTTATTATGATCAGATCCAAAAGAAAAAGATCGTTTCCCCGGAATATGGAGGCGATGGCAAAAAAGAAGGTGGCGAAAAAGTAGAGGACCCTGTAGTTGCATTTCCTGGCCATTTGGCGCCAAACGCATTATTATTTTATACCGGCAATCAATTTCCGGAAAAATATAAGAACGGAGCATTTATTGCTTTCCACGGATCATGGAACAGAGCGCCACACCAGCAAGGCTTTTATGTAGCATTTGTGCCCTTCAAAAATGGTGTGCCAAGCGGCGATTGGGAAATATTTGCCAATGGATTTGCAGGGACAGATGATCCAAAATCGCCGGGCAATGCAAAGCACCGTCCATGTGGGTTGGCTCAGGGGCCGGATGGATCCTTATATGTTTCGGACGATGCGCATGGAACAATCTTCCGTATCACTTATGCAAAAAAATAAACGAAGCACATTCCATTAGGATGATTTATCCGGGAAATGAATATTCTTTTCAGCAAACTGACACATTCCGTCCAGCAGTTCACTCAGGCTGTGGCCGGTAGGCGTTAGTGCATATTCCACGCGTGATGGCACTTCGGGCGTATGTCCATTGCGGTTGATAAGCTTGTATTGCTCCAGCAGCTTAAGCCGATCGGCCAGTATATTATCGCTGATATACCGGAGGTCTTCTTTCAGGCTGGAAAAACGGTTATTGCCTTCTTCAATACTGAAAAGCACTTCAGTGATCCATCGTTTGCTGAGCAGATAAATGAGTTCATTCAGCGCGCATTTCTCTTCCAGGTATACTTGGTTTAGAAAATTGGTCGAATTTGTTTTCCTCATGGCCTTAATATTTTTATACGTAGTAAAGAATGTTTGAGAAACTATGGCAAATTTGTTTTAGCAATTGGGTGCTGGCCTTGCCTTCGGCTGAAGGCTGTTTGGTAGACTGCTAAGTTAATATTTACATTTTAAAATAAATCAGAACATGGAATACAGGAAACTGGGAAACACTTCGCTTACACCTTCTGTGATCACTTTCGGCGCCTGGGCTGCCGGCGGATGGATGTGGGGCGGAGCAGAAAGAAAAGACGCCATCGATGCTATCAGAGCCTCTTACGATCTTGGCGTGAATGCCATCGACACGGCTCCCATTTACGGCCAGGGCAACAGCGAAGAAATTGTGGGTGAAGCCATCAAAACACTGCCGAGGGACAAAGTGTATATTCTTACCAAATTCGGTATGCGCTGGGACCTCAACAAAGGGGAATTTGGCTTTCATAGCAATGATAATAATGGAAAACCCATTGATATTTATAAATATGCCGGGAAAGAAAGTATTATCCTGGAATGTGAGAACAGTCTGCGCCGTTTGCAAACCGACTACATTGATCTCTATCAGATCCATTGGCCAGATAATACCACACCCATCCAGGAAACAATGGAAGCCGTATCACAACTGATCAAACAGGGAAAAGTGAGATATGCCGGTGTTTGCAATTACAATGCAGAACAACTGGCAGAAGCAGGCAAATATATTTCACTTGCTTCCAACCAGGTACCTTACAGCATGGTGAAACGTGATATTGAAAAGACCGTTATTCCTTATTGTCTTGAACATAACTTATCCATTCTTGCTTACAGTCCGATGGAACGCGGCCTCCTCACCGGTAAAATAAAACCCGGCCATGCTTTCAGCGAAGGTGATCACCGTGCTGGCTTATATTATTTCAAAGACGAAAATATTCAGCGCACCAATGCCTTTCTCGATCGCATCAAACCGATCGCCAATTCAAAGAGGCTTGCAGTTGGTCAACTGGTGCTGTTGTGGACATTGGCTCAACCAGGCATCACTATTGCTTTGGCCGGCGCCAGGAATAAAGAGCAGGCAGAGCAGAACGCAAAAGCCACGCAAGCTTCTTTATCTGCTGATGAAGTGGCTGCTATTACAGAAGAGTTGAACAAACTGCAATTAGTTAAATAAACAAGCTGAAATAAAATACAAGGGAACGTTGTTGAGCATTCTACTCGCCTGAGAGGGAAGGTTTAATTCTCAACAACATCCTTTTTATCTTTCAAAACTGAACAATTCCTGTATCAAAACCGCACACTTTTCCCGGGGCTTTTTTCTTTAATAAACTGACGCCCAAAATCTTCCCACTCTGGCACTTTCTTCGTTAGCTTTCTTCATATTTGAAGCTTACCACTATGCTTAGAAACTATTTCAAAATCGCATGGCGCAATCTTTGGAAGAATAAAGCCCTTTCCCTGATCAATATCCTCGGTCTTTCTTTGAGTATTGCCTGTGCGCTGCTGATCATTTTCCATGTAAAAGAGGAATTAAACTATGACAGAGGGTTTTCAAAAGCCAATCGCATCTATCGTGTAACACAGGAAGGCCTCGGCGATGATCCCCGTCATTGGGCAGCCACTGGTTTTCCTTTAGGCACCGCTTTGCAGCAAAGCTTGCCGGAAGTGGAAAGCATTGCCCGCTTCCATCGCCCTTATCCCTATCAATTGCTTAGCTATACAACGCCGGATGGCAATGTCAAAAGATTCCAGGAAAAAGGCGGACTGTTTGCTGATTCCAGCGCTATCAGGGTCTTCGATTTTCAACTTGCCAAAGGAGATCCCGCAACGGCGCTTTCACAAACAGATGCGATTGTGCTGACAGAGAAAATGGCCCGCAAATATTTTGGTGATGAAGACCCGCTGGGCAAAACCATCCGGGATGAAAGACTTAAACTGCCACTGAAAGTGACCGGCGTTATTAAAGCATTTTCCTTTAATACCCATTTGCAATTCGACTACCTGCTTTCCATGAGCACCATTTATAAATACAACGATAAAGGGCAAATGGAAAACCGCACCTGGAGCGGATTTTATACTTACATATTGCTGCGAAGCCCTCAGGCGCTCAAGCTAGTTGAATCCAGGTTGCCGGCCTTCACTGCAAAATTTTATGAGCAGCCGGGGCAAACAGCTCAGCAAACACTCGCATCCTTACGATTGAACCTTCAACCTGTTACAGCTATTCATCTTCATTCCAAACTGGAAAAAGAATTATATCCCAATAGCGATATAACCTATGTTTATATTTTTTCTATTGCGGCCTTATTGATATTGCTGCTGGCTGCAGTTAATTTCATCAATGTATCAACCGCACAGGCGTTCAACAGGATGAAGGAAATAGGTCTCCGGAAAGTGATAGGAGCAACCAAACCACAGTTGCTGAAGCAATTCCTGGGAGAATCATTTTTGACTACTTTACTGGCTGCTCTGCTGGCTCTTCTCCTGTTTCGGGAAGCTATTCCGTTTTACAATGAACTAACTGATAAAAACTTCTATTTCGGGCAGTTATTTACAAGCAATAATCTTTGGTTACTGGGAGGTTTAGTGGTGGCCATTAGCTTGCTGGCAGGTATTTATCCTGCCTGGTTTGTATCCGGTTTCAACCCGGTTACTTCTTTGAAAGGCAAAAAAGATTCACAATCATCTGTTCACCTCGTAAGAAAAGGATTGATCGTATTTCAATTTGCTGTTTCCGTATTTATGATCTTTTCTACAATCGTTGTATACCGCCAGATGCGTCTTTTCCATAATAAGGACCTCGGTTTTGATAAAGAGCAACTGGTTGCCATTACGATGTACGATGAAATGTGGGAGAAATTTGGTGGGCTTATCGGTGAGATGGAAAAAAATCCGGCCATTTTAAATTATGCTATCACTTCAACATTGCCGGGCGAACGTTTCAGTATGCAGCCGTTTTCACTATTAGCTGCTTCAGGCAAGAGTGAAGAACTGTCAAGCGCAAGGATTTTATGGGCAGATGATCAATTGCTTACCACGCTGAATGTGCCTTTGAAGGAGGGCAGGAATTTTACCAGTCAGTTTCCGGTGATAAAGAAGAACGAATTCATATTGAATGAAGCCGCTGTTGATCTGTATAAACTAAACAACCCCATCGGGCAACGTTTTGTGCTGGACAGGGATACCGGAGAGGTGGTAGGTATTGCCAGAAATTTTAATTTTGCTTCCCTTCACTCTTCTGTAGAGCCATTGGTGATGCAATACAATCCTTTCCGGGCAAATTATCTTTTGCTGAGAATAAAACCGGAGCAGATCAGGCAAACCATTATCTACATGGAATCCGGCATGAAAAATTTGTATCCGGCCAGCGTGTTCACTTATACGTTTATTGATGATAAGCTAAACCAACTGTATGCTTCAGAAAACCGGATGAGCAATATTATCCAGCTTTTCGCACTGTTCGCCTTATTTATTTCGGCGCTGGGCCTGTTTGGGTTATCCGCCTACAGCATTCGCCTTCGCATAAAAGAAATCGGCATCCGCAAAACACTGGGAGCTTCTGTACCGAATGTTGCACTATTGCTTTCACGTGATTTTATAAAACTGATAATAATTGCGATAGTGATAGCGTGGCCTATCGCCTGGTGGGCATCCAATAAATGGCTGAACAGCTTTGCTTATCGGATATCGGTCAACTGGCTGATGTTCCTGGCCTCGGGCTTATTCGCATTGCTGGTAGGTGCAGCAACAGTAAGCTTTGAAGCAGTGAAAGCAGCCTTGCTGAAACCTGTAAAAAGTTTGAAAACAGAATGATGCGGATTTTGTTATGAAGTCTTCAAAAACACCTTCTACTCTTTATAGCTTGTTATGACTTAGCGGGAAACTCGGTTTTTTATTCTTTGGGAGCAGTTGGAATATGCGTAACTTTCTAAAGTGAAAACTTCAGTTATCCTTTTTGAGGAAATACAGCGTCCGCAGCGTGTGAAAAATAACTGGTTCTATGGTGCTGCAGCAGTGCTGTTTGGTTTGATGCTGGTATGGAATTTTTTCTCAAAAAAAGAAACCGCTGTGTTCACTGGCCTGTTATGGACCGGCTTTCTCTTATTTATCATACTGCAAATTTTTACTTCCCTTGGCGCCCAATTAGTAACACAGATCAGGGAAGACGGTATTTATGTCCGCTTTCCTCCTTACCAGTTTTCCTTCGCTAAATATAACTGGGACAGTATCCTGGAAATTCATATCCGCAAGTTTGATCCATTGAAGGAATACGGATATGGAGTCCGTATTGGCCCTGGTGGAAGAGCTTATACAGTTCCGGGTGATACAGGTATCCAGATTATTTTCAAAGACAATACGCGCCTGATCATTTCTACCAAACGTCCGGAAGAAGTGATGGAAGTATTGCGAAGATTAGGGTTGTTTCGATAAAACAGCAAGCTATTCACGTGGTCATCACAGGCACCTACATCACCTTTATTGTGATGGTAAGTGGAAAGAAGCCCGGGCACTACGTTTATCAGCACCCGGCTTCTTCGGTTAATCCACGAACGTCTTACACGCCCTGTCTCCAATGAGCATGGATAATTGCTAAGAAGAATCAAATACTGGTGATCTCATAGATTATAATTTTTTATTTAAAGCTAAAAGAGAACTGAAGCAAGACAAGGGGAAAAACAACGGATAAAAACGTTTTTTTCCGGATCAATTTCCCTCCTGCATCCTCCTCGCTTCCTCCAACGTATATTCTTTATACTCCAGTCCCAATCGCTTTGCATTCTCTTCCACTGTTTGACCAAACCCTGCCTGCTTACGTTTTTTATTGACGTTCCTGGCATCCCTGATCGGCCATATAATCGTTTTCCATTGCTTTTTACCGGTAATGGAATCCACCACATCAAAGCCGCGGGCCTGTGTGCCATATACCTGCTCTTCTCCTTTTTGCATAAGCGAGCGGTCAAGCATCAATGCATATAAAGTAAACGGCAGCTCTTTCTTCTTTGCCGCTTTTTCAATTACAGGTAAATACGCCTCGATCTGATTGGAATGCTGGATCACATAAAACGCCGCTTCATTAGTGGGTTCGCCTACCATACTTTTACCTGGATAACCATACTCACTGATGATCTCCTTTACCCGTTTCATACTGGAAGAATCATTTTCGGAGATCTTGCCCAGCATATACCGGATCACATCTCCGGGCTGCACTTTCAACCGCTTTGCCAGTGAATCGGTTTTGCTTTGAAAATCGGGCAACTGAATAAAAGACCGGTATCGCTGGTCAACCTGCAAAATACTGTCCAGCTCCGCCTTCAACACCTGGTTGATCTTTGATTGCCCTATCGTTTTAGAAATGAAAAAGAGGCTGGATACAGCCACAAAGGCGTAACGCATTGGTAGTGGTTTTTGATTAAACGGTTGGGGGTTGGGCTTTTCAAACGCGGGTGATCACGGCAATAGTATAGTGGAGAATCTGTTTAACACATTCTTTAGATGTATTCTGCTATCGTCCGGCATGTTAAGTTCATCTGGCATTTTTTACTTTCACCGTTGGGGAAGCCCATGCCATCAAAAGGAAGCAGGTTTGCAAGCGGGTCACTATTAAAAGATTTTATTGTTGAGCTTCCACTTTTGCCGCTTCCCATCCTATCATCGCTGTTTTGCGGGTGCTGCCCCAATGGTACTGGCCAAACGAGCCGGACGATTGGATCACCCGGTGACAGGGAATAAGAAAGGCAACCGGATTATCTCCCACAGCAGTACCCACTGCGCGGGAGGCCTTTGGTGTCTGAATCTTTGCTGCGATCTCGCCATAGGTCGATAACCGGCCCATAGGAATTTTCAGCAAAGTCTCCCATACTTTGAGCTGAAAATCGGTGCCTTTCAGGTGCAGCTTTATCTGCGAAAGCTGTTTCCAGTCGTGGGTAAAAATATACAGGGCATTCTGCTGTATCATGTCCACCATTTGCTGGTAGCGTGCATTGGGAAATTGTTGCTTCAGTTGTTGAAAAGCATCTACTTCATTATCGGCAAAAGCCATATAGCAAATTCCTTTGGCAGTGGAAGCCACCAGGATATTTCCAAAAGGGCTTTCGGCATAGCTGTAGTTGATAAACAGGTTCTCCCCGCCGTTCTTGAATTCACCCGGCGTCATGCCTTCTATTTTAACAAACAGATCATGCAGGCGGCCAGTGCCTGACAAACCCGTTTCAAACGCTGCATCGAAAAGCGTAGCCTGTTTGTCAGACAGTATTTGTTTCGCGTGTTGCACGCTGATGAACTGCAGGAATTTTTTAGGGCTTACACCCGCCCACTCTGTAAAAAGGCGCTGGAAATGAAAAGGGCTTAGATGTATTTGCTCTGCTACTTCTTCCAGCGAAGGCTGTGTTTTAAAATGCTCACGGATATACTCGATGGCTTCTGCTATCCTGTTGTAGTGAATATTTTCTTGTGTTGTCATGATATCTTCCGGTTTAGAACACAAATTTAGCAGGGCGGCAGAGGGTGGAAAACCCGGAACTTGCTTTGTATTACAGGCAGTGATTTTTTAACTGGATAGATATTAACTGCTAAGTCTTTTTTTCATACAGATACTGGTTTCCATTGCCTCATAAGGCGGATAATTGGGTATGATCACATATCCTTGTTTTTTATATAGTGCAATAGCTTCCTCCTGCCGGTTGCCGGTTTCCAGCACTGCTCCCAAATAGCCCGATTCGAGTGCCCAGCTTTCCAGTTCATTCAGTATAGCAGAAGAAATTCCCTGGCGACGGTATTCGGGTTTTACATACATCCTTTTTATTTCCACAGATGAGTCATTGAACTGTTTGAAACAACCGCAACCAACTGCCCGTCCGTCTGCATAGGCAATAACAACGGTGTCCACATTCACAATAACATTATGCTGATCATATATGTTTTGCAAAGCTTGATAGCGGATGCGGAGGTCTTTGTCCAGCAAAGGGATGAGATAGAGAAAATCGGGGTTTTGGTTGTTAGTGCGTTTCAGCTCGAACATATAAGGGAGATTAAGTCGGGTTCAAAGGAACAAAATACCAGGAGGATGATGCAGTATTTTTACGCACAATACAAGACTACAAATTGATTCGTTCTGCCCATTCCAACGGAGCCGGCAGTTCACGATTGCAAAATTCAAGATGCACCACCCTTCGACGATCCTGATTGACTGTACGGTTGGATGCATGTAACAGCAATGGCTTCATAATCATAATCCCTCCTGCAGGAACCGAACAGGTAACTTCTGTTTCATTCTTCCAGTTAATCGTCTCGGGTCTGTAAATCCCTTTTCTGTGTGATCCTGGAATAACACGCAAAGCTCCATTGTTTTCATCGGTGTCATCAAGATGAATCCGGATGGTAAAAATGCTTTCCAGTATTTCCAGTGGTGGTTGAACTCCAAACTGATCTTGTTTGATCGTCCACGGTCCAAATCCTTCTGTTTCAACTTTTTTGTTTACAGAAATAGTTAAATCCTGATGATAAGAAACAAACCAATTGGACGCACCGGGTTTATCGAAGTAAATAGATTTAACCAGAAAATAGTCTGTTCCAAAAATCTGTTCAATAATTGAAACTAAGTTTTTAATCAAAAGAACATCTTTTGCTAACGGCACTTCTTTTAAAAACCGACGGATGGCAAACAGATCATCTGTTTTTCTAAACGAAGGACAGGATAAGTCGGCCTGACCAATAAGTTGAGGGATAGTATTCAGTCCTTCTCCAACAAAGACTCCGGGAATAATTGAGAACCCTTTTTCTATAATATCCGTTTTATTCTCGTCCAGAATGATATTGCTCATAAATTTTGACTTGAGATAGCATTTCAAAATTAACCTGGAAAACAATTAGGTATAGAAAAACTAAAATCCCGGTAGAAATATTTCTGCCGGGATTGATAAACATTCGAATCAGTATTAATTCGACTGTCCATCATTATCTGAATCTGTGACAAACCGATTTATAGTCAACTCTGCATAAACTTATTGAAAGGGAACTCAACTTCTTTTCTAAGTTTTACTACCCATGAAAATATTGATCTCATATCAGCCCTACTCAGGAATCTCATACTTCCTGCAAATCTCCTCATAACTCAAAGGCCTGCTCCTGCCTTCCCGCTCTCCTCCAGGTATAATAATGTACCGGAACTGGTGCGTGGTCGAAATGCTGGTATAAAAGTTCTTATCATTCACAAACTTTATCCGGAGATTGCCCGGTGTAGCAAGCGCAGACCAGGTATCTGTCATAGTTGATGCTCCCTGATTGTAAGTCAGGTTAATGGGCAATTGTGATACCTGGGTAGATGGCCATACGGTTGGATTATATCCCAGGAGCTTGCCAAAAGTCAATACAGTTCCGCTGTCAAGCACCGTCTGCGTAATGCCGGGTGCTGATTTTGAATAGTTGAATCCCCAGATACCAAAAACAGTATCTTTTTTCCAGGGAGAAGCTGTAAACCATTCGGAATAGATCACGTTGGCAGTGCCGGGTTCACCTTGTGGACCGATATCGCCCTTTTTGCAGGAAGCAAATGCAACAACAGTAATAAAGGCAATAATGAAAACAGGAGCATGCAGTTTCATAATGTATGTTTTAAGACAAACGAAATTAAAACAGCATGCAGGTTGCGTAAATCCCACTTATAGATGAATTTCCTGTACTATTTGCAGGGTAGCTTACAGGAAAATACTACTTTGAGGTAGTACACGAATGAGTGAGATATCTGGATAGATGGCCATATAAGTGTACAAATTAATCCCCCTCCGAACGAGTTGGCATTATTTTTTCCCCATTTTCTTCATGGGTTAGGTATACACAAAGCCCGGTATACATGTAATCTTTTTCCTAAATCTTTAAATACTATGTTATGAAAAAATTAGCATTGGCACTCATCGTCACTGCCTTTTTTGCCGCGCCGGTATTTGCACAGAATAAAGATAAAGGCCATGCAGAATGGGACAATAAGATAAAAACGGAATTGAAACTCACTCCCGATCAGGTTGCTAAATACGACGCATTGAGCAAAGAATACAATGACAAAATGGAAGCCTTAAAACAGGACGCGTCACTGAGTGCAGACGCACAAAAGCAAAGGAAAATGGAACTGAAGAAAGAAAAGGAAGGTAAACTGCAAGAGTTTCTTACCCCGGAACAACAAGCTAAGTACAAGGAATTAATGGATAAGAAAAAGAAGGAAATGAAATCCTGATAAGAAGCAACGAAGAATAGCAATATCTTATTCCCATACTTCACGGTAATATTTACCTTGAAGTATGGGAATTGATTTTTAGTAACTAAACTCATTCTATCCTTCCCAATTTCAAATGTACCGGAAAAACAACCTTTGCTTTTCCTTCCGGCCAGTATGCTTTCAATTTATCGACCAACTCTTTTACCGGATCATTTTCGTTTACTTTCATAAACTTCTGCAAAGCTGACCAGGTGTGTAAATACCCTTCCATTTCCTGCAATGACCAGTAACTGGAAATAAAAAATTGCGGGGACGCGATCTGCTCAAAAGGAAAAGGAATATTCCTGTAACCCTCATCCACATATTTTCTTTCCTCATCCCAATAGTCTTTCAATGTATTGAAATGATAATCGCGTATCAACTCATCTACAGGTGGGGAAACAGTCAACAACGAATAGGCCCAGGCAGCAATTACCGCACCCGGCTTTCCTACCCTTTTTACTTCATTATAAAATTCATCAAACCTGAACCAGTGCAATGCCTGAGATACCGTGATCAGATCAAAGCTATTGTTCTCAAAGGACGTTCGCTCTGCTGGTTGCACAGTGTAAATAATATTCGGCATCTGCACAGCATGGTCAAGTTGCCGCTGACTGATATCCGTAGCATACACGGAGATAAAATATTTGGCCAGTTCAGCCGCTGTTTGGCCATTCCCGGTTGCACAGTCCCATGCCGTTTCTCTTTGCCCGACTTGTGAAAGAATAAATTCGAATAACTCCTTCGGATATACAGGTCGGTAAAGGGAATAGAGATCAGCCTGGGAAGAAAAATTATCTTTCATGAACCAAAGTTAGACCGAAACCGGAGGCGTATTACATGGAAAAGCCCCGGGATCGGGGCCTTTGTATGTCGCCTGTGCGACGTTCAACTTCAACCAAGTTCTAATCTATTCTGACGCAAATCCGTGGTTTCGGTTACAGTTTAGGGTAATTTATTTTTTAGAGCCACTTCACCAGCGAAAACACTCCGGAAGGGGAGCCGATGCCGGTATCATCATCCCCGTCAAGCTTTTCTGGTGCGGAGGAGACAACTGATTGCCGGGTTTTTTGTTTCCGCTCCAGTTCTCTGATGATGCTGTCGCTCTCTTCACGTTTGCGTTTTTCTTCGCGCAGGCGGTTTTGAAGCTCGATGGAATCATCTGTGCGGTGATCATAACGGTAATCGCGGCTTTGCCTGTTGCGATTATTGTCGCGGTCCTGGATATTGTAGCGATTATTTTCCGGGTCATTTATATTCCTTCCGGACGCATCTTTCAGTCCATCTTCGGTCATGGTATAATCCACGTTAGTGATATAATTAAACCCGTAATCATCATCGATCTCAAAACCTCTGAACCTTGAGCGGCGGTAGGTTCTTTTTACAGTGAAGCGGGCAGGGTTAAGTTTTTCCCTTATAGTGCCATCAAACCGGATCTTTTTACCAAGAGGCACCTGTATTTCGATCTCTACCTGCTGACCCCTGAACTTGCTGTTCCTGTCAATTGCATAACCACTACCCAGGTCTAACAGACTGTCGCGCGAAGTGATCCGGTACTGTATATTACGGGCTCTGTTGAGAGCGTCTTCCCTGTTACGGCCATAGCTGTATTTCTTCTCATACACATGGAATGAACTGTCGGGACTTTTTATTACATTGAAACGAACAGTGGAAAGCTTTACAGTATCTTCAGACAGGTCCCATCCATCGCCATCATCATTTATCCAACCAAAGCTTCCGGTATATTCCAGCTCAGGCTCTGTAACGGCTACGATCATTTTACCTTTTGCCGGTTGTGTGCTCATTGGCACGGCTGCGTCCACATGCTCATAGTCACGGAAGTCGCGGGTAACGCCAGATACCAGCAGAATAACACAAACCCAACCGAGTGTCCAGAGAAAACCGAATGTCCAACCCAGATAGCTGTTTCTTGAGCGCACCCCGATGATGCGGCGGATCACCCAGGTGATAAAGCCTACCAATGGCACCAGCAAAAAGAAGATCAGGGTGCCCCAGGCATACACCTGCTGGGCTTTGCTGGTCCACAGGAAATTATTCACCGGCCACCAGGCGATCCCGCCAAATAAAAGGGCCAGCAATCCAACGAACAGTCCAAAGGCAATGGAACCGGCAATGAACAGGAAAAAGGCTTTGAACAATACACCGATCATGTGGCCTACACCACGGCCGCTGCTGCGGGCTGTTTCATTCACTTCTGCGCTGAAAGCCCTTCCTCTTGTATTAGCGAATTCTTTCGCTTTAGTACCAAAATTCTGCGCAGATTCTTTTACTTCCTCGGTCCAGGTTTTCACACGCTCCTTCACACCATCCATTTCCTGACGCACGTTTTCACGTATCCTGTTCACGTCCACTTTTTCGCCGCGCATTTCCATTTTCTCATAATTATTCCTGGCTTCAGGCAATACCATCCACAACACGATATAGATCAGGGAAAGTGTTCCGCTCAGCGAACCAAAAACGATATTGGGAAACAGATCGAAATCATGGTTCCATGACAACCCGTTCAATAAACCTATCAAAACATTCAGAGCAATGGGAGCAACAAAGATCAAACGGATCAGCCAGGTCTCTTTATTGAAATAAGCTGCCAGGCCGCCTGCCACACCACCGATCACTTTGTCGTCAGGATTGCGGTATAATCTCTTCCCTGAATACCCTTCCAGGTCCTGGGGAGGAAGCACCGCCCAGAGAATGATATAGAGCAGAAAGCCCATACCAAAACCGCCGAAAGTAACGATGGCGAAAAGAATTCTCACAATGGCAGGGTCAACGTTCATGTATGCAGCAAGACCGCTACAAACACCACCAATCATCTTGTCGCTGGTATCACGATAGAGACGTGTTCTGGCTTTTCTTTCATTACCTGTGTAAGAATATTGCTGTTGCGATTTGCCTGACTGGTTGGTATCGGCAGCTTCTGTTGTTTCCGCATCAAAATCCTCAGGCCTTCCCATAGAAGCGATGATCTCTTCTATATCAGCATCGGTAACACAATTGGCACCTTTGCGGATCTTGTCGTTCATCAGCTCAGCAATACGGCTCTCGATATCATTGATGATCTCGTCGCGGCCTTCTTCATGAGCGAAATAGCGACGCAGGCTTTCAATATAACCCTGCAACTTTTCATAAGCAGAATCTTCAATAGGTATTACCCTTCCGCTAAGGTTTATGTTAATGATCTTTTTCATGTCAATATTTTTGGGTTGAAGCGATGTGTTTATTGGTTAAGGGGTTGATCATTTTTTTTGGCGAGGGCATTGACACCGTTCGACAATTCGTTCCAGGTTTGTTCAAGCTCCTTGTAAAAATTCTCGCCCTTTTCCGTAAGCGAAAAATATTTGCGGGGCGGTCCTGAATTGCTTTCTACCCAACGGTAAGTAAGCATATCGGCATTTTTGAGGCGGGTGAGCAGTGGATAGAGCGTTCCTTCCAGGATCTGAAGATTTGCCGCCCGCATTTCTTCCACTATATCGCTGGGGTAGGCCTCGCCCCGGCGGATAATGGAGAGAATACAAAACTCCAAAATCCCTTTCCTCATCTGGCTCTGTGTGTTCTCGATATTCATAAACTCAATTTTATGGAGGGGGCAGGATAAGGTTTAAAGCCCCTTTTCTCCGTTTACAGATCAAAGATAGGGTGATATTTGGTACTATGCAACACAAAGTACCATATTTTTTAAGGTAATGTTTTATAAACAGAGGCAAAAAATGCTCTGAAACGCAGGCTGGATAAGGAAAATGGCGGAATTGAGGGAGTGGGAAGGGAAATAGGATTTGTGGACAAATGGAAATTTTCAGGGATATGTGGTAGTAAAATGAGTGGAAAAATTTGGCAGACCTTTCCCGCTGTCACCCCGGCCCTGGTTTAGGAAAATAACTGGTATAGTACATTAAGAGCCGGGGTCTCCCCCATCTGCAATATTTCCTAAGCAATAGGGCTTACTGGTTTGAAGTCACTGCAGCGCTGAGGAGACCCCGGCTCTTATATTCTTTAAACCAGCAAGAGCATTGAAGCAGGGCCGGGGTGACACACTCAAAGTCAAAAAGCTGATTTGGAACCTAGAAAAACAGCTTCTTTCTCATCCGGTTTTAGAATAATATATTTCTTTACCCCATTGATCTGAACTTCATCCATCGCATCAATCACCTGACCATAGTGAGCATTCTCACCGGGTTTGATAATAAACATCAATCCATCTTTTCCTTCCTTGCTGATATTAGCTTGCTCTAGCCAGGTCTGCCGCTCGCGGATAATATTTCCGATCCCATTCTTTACAGAAAAGCTGGTTTCCTTTATTTGCCCTTCGGCTTTCGCTTTTTCCCAATCGCCCAGGTAATAGTATAAATGATCTGCACTGATCAGCAAGGTAACCGCACTCGATTCTCCCAGGGTAGGCGGGTTGCCACTTTCCTTCGGCATATTTAATTTTGCCACAAAGGGCCGGCTCATTTCTGTTGTCATTACAAAAAAGGCAATGAGAAGAAAGCCTAAGTCTACCATGGGTGTCATATCTGTTTTGACAGAGTGTCTCTTTACACGGGCTGCAATGCGGGAACGGGAAGAAAGGGGTTGAGGTTCTGAGATAGTTGCCATAAGCGTGGTTTTCAGATAAGACACCCTGTTCAGCATAATCCATAAGGCAGGCACCCCTTCCGGGAAAACCACCCGGTTTTCAGCCAGAATGTCAACAGGCTCCCCGGCACTCTTCTTGCTACCTTAATAATAAACAGCTTACACATAATGAAAACAATCATCGTCCCCACCGACTTTTCTCCTGTGGCCGTTAATGCCCTCAATTATGCAGCCGATATGGCACTGGCTGTTAATGCCAGCCTGATGCTGCTGCATATTTACCAGATCCCGGTCGCTATCACCGATACGCCGCTGATACTGGTTTCTGTTGAAGACCTTAAAGCCGACGCTGAAAAAAAGCTCGATAAAGCCAGGGAGGAACTGGAACATATCACTTCCGGAAAACTTAAAATATATACAGAAGCCCGGCTCGGAAATGTAACAGACGAGTTGGAAGAGCTCAGTAAAAAAATTCAGCCTTTTGCCATTGTAATGGGCACCACCGGCCATTCTGCCGTGGAGAGAGTAATTTTTGGCAGCAATACACTTAGTGTGATCAAACATATTGCCTGGCCTGTTATCTGTGTCCCTGTTGGAAAAGAATACGGCACCGGTATAAAAAAGATCGGCCTCGCCTGCGATTTTCGTGAAGTGGCAGAAACCGTTCCTTCCGATGCTATCAAATCTTTTGCGGCTCAGTTCAAAGCACAATTCCTTGTACTCAATGTTCACTACCAGGAGCCTGCTGCCGGGCTTCCTGAACAATCAGCCATTCTGCAGACGGCTTTAGCTGACCTCAATCCCCAATATCATTTTATCAAACATAAAGACATCGAAGACGGCATTCATGAATTTGCAGAAAAGAACAATCTTGATCTCATCATCACTATTCCTAAAAAACATAAACTGCTGGATGACATTTTCAAAAAAAGCTCTACCAAACAATTGATCTATCATTCACATATACCCGTGATGAGCCTTCATAATTAAACCTATTCGTTTCTGGTTAAGGCGTAATCAAAAAAGAGAGTGGTTTTAGTAACCACTCTCTTGCTTTATCAATTTTAGCTTTATTAAAACTCTGCTGAGCCCGGTGTTCTGGGAAATGCGATCACATCCCTGATATTTCCCATGCCGGTAACAAACTGTACCATTCTTTCAAAACCCAACCCAAAACCGGCATGCGGTACCGTACCAAAGCGGCGCGTATCCAGGTACCACCACAACTCCTCTGCCGGCACATGCATTTCTTTCATTCTCTCTTCCAGTTTGTCAAGACGCTCTTCCCTTTGTGATCCGCCAACGATTTCTCCTATGCCCGGAGCAAGAATATCCATCGCCGCAACAGTGGGGCCACGGCCCAGCTCTGGATTTGCATCATCATTTATACGCATGTAGAATGCTTTGATGGCAGCAGGATAATTGGTAACGATCACCGGTTTTTTAAAATGCTTTTCCACCAGGTATCTTTCATGCTCACTTTGCATATCGATACCCCATTTCACATCATACGCAAATTTCTTTTTCTTATAAGCAGGTGATTGCAATAAGATATCAATTGCTTCTGTATAAGTGATCCGTTCGAAATCATTCTTCAATACAAACTCCAGCTTTTCGATCAGGCCCATTTCACTGCGCTTGTCCTGCGGCAATTGCTTTTCTTCTTCTGCAAGACGCTGAGCAAGAAAATCAAGATCTTCCCTGTTATGTTCCATCGCATACCTGATCAGGTATTTAATGAATTCTTCAGCGAGGTCTGCATTATCTTCCAGGTCGTTGAATGCAACTTCAGGCTCTATCATCCAGAACTCGGCCAGGTGGCGCGCTGTATTGGAATTCTCTGCCCTGAATGTTGGGCCGAATGTATAGATCTCACCAAAAGCTGTTGCACCCAGTTCTCCTTCCAGTTGACCGCTCACCGTAAGGTTGGTGTTGCGGCCAAAGAAATCTTCCTTGAAGTTGATGCTGCCATCTTCATTCCTTGGCGGATTATCCAGCGGCAAAGTAGATACCCTGAACATTTCACCGGCACCTTCTGCATCACTGGCAGTGATGATGGGCGTATGCATATACACAAACCCTTTATCGTTAAAGAATTTATGGATCGCAAAAGCCAGTGCATGACGCACGCGGAATACAGCACCGAATGTGTTGGTGCGGAAACGCAGATGTGCTATCTCGCGGAGATATTCCAGGGTAGGACGGTTTTTTAATTGCAGTGGATATTTCTGAGGATCGCTATCTCCCAGTATTTCCAACGTTTCCGCATTAAGGTCCATTTTCTGTCCTTTTCCCAGAGAGGGAACCACTTTTCCGGTTACTTTAACAGAAGCGGAATTAGTAATTCTTTTAAGCGTTTCATCACTAAACTTTCCAAGTTCAAGAACAACCTGCACATTATTATTGGTAGAACCATCATTAACAGCCATAAACTGGTTATTGCGGAAGGTCCTTACCCATCCCATAACGGTTACTTCCTGCCCTGATGGCTCCTGGGCCAGCAGGTCCTTGATCTTTGTGCGTTTGTTGAACATATAGAAATTTTCGGACGGCAAAGATAAGGTGTTAAACCGCAGGGCATGAACACAAACAGGCCGGATAAAGGCCGTTTTACCCTTTCCAAACCATTTTTTGGTTTTTTACGAAAAAGGACGTATACTTGCAGCGGAAAGACGACTGGTTAGTTCATTACTCCCTATAGTTAGCTCATCAGGTTTTTACCGATTCCATTCAACAAAAATTCATACTTTTTTTACTTTTCAGATTTGTGACCAAGGTATACTGTGTTAACCTTCAACATTTTGTATGTACGACATCCTGCAATTGAACGATATGCTCGTTCCAGAACTGCTTGATATAGCTGAGCAGTTGCGTATCCCCAACGCCAAAAAATTAGATAAACAAGAGCTGGTTTACAAGATCCTCGACAGCCAGGCCATTGCCAACTCCAAAGGTGGAACTCCTACTGAAGATAAAGGCAAGCGCAAACGCATCATCAAAGCTTCCACAGGCATTACCACTGAAGAAGCCGTAGTGGAAAACAGCGGCGAAGAGAAAAAAACCGGCAACAAAAAACCGGCACCTATGCCTAAAAAAGAAGATAAAGCCCCCGCAAAAAGGGGCCGCAAAAAACCAGAAGAAAAAGAAATACCAGAACAACCAGAATTAGTATCCGAAGAATCCGAACCCGTTGCTGAAGAAGCAGCCTCTCAGCCCGCCACCGAAGAAGCTCCCGCCGCAGAACCAGTTGCTCCCAATAAAGTATATCCTCAAAGACGCGAACAGCATTTTAACATAGAATTTGACGGCGTTATTCTTTCTGAAGGTGTGCTCGAAATGATGCCCGATGGTTATGGCTTCCTCCGCTCTTCCGATTACAATTACTTATCATCACCTGATGATGTATATGTTTCCCCTTCTCAAATAAAACTGTTTGGACTTAAAACCGGCGATACCGTTTACGGTTCTGTCCGCCCACCTAAGGAAGGCGAAAAATATTTTGCATTACTGAAGGTTGATACCATCAATAATAAGAGCCCTGAAGAAGTAAGGGACCGTGTTCCGTTTGATTATCTTACTCCCTTATTCCCTTACGAAAAGCTCAATCTCTTTACTACCCCCGGAGATTATTCCACCCGCATCATGGACCTGTTTACTCCCATAGGTAAAGGTCAGCGTGGATTGATCGTGGCGCAACCAAAAACCGGTAAGACCATGTTGCTGAAAGCCGTGGCCAATGCCATTGCTGCCAATCACCCGGAATGTTATCTCATGGTAGTGCTGGTAGACGAACGTCCCGAGGAAGTTACCGATATGGAAAGAAGCGTACGTGCTGAAGTAATTGCTTCCACGTTTGATGAACCGGCAGAAAAACACGTAAAGGTTTCTACCATCGCTTTGCAAAAAGCCAAAAGGCTGGTGGAATGCGGACATGATGTAGTGATATTGTTAGACTCTATTACCCGTCTTGCACGCGCGCATAATACAGTAGCTCCTGCTTCCGGTAAAGTTCTTTCCGGTGGTGTGGAAGCAAACGCCATGCAGAAGCCAAAACAATTCTTTGGTGCTGCACGTAAAATAGAGAACGGCGGTTCTCTCACTATCATCGCGACTGCCCTGGTTGATACCGGCAGTAAAATGGATGAAGTGATCTTCGAAGAATTCAAAGGTACCGGCAATATGGAGCTTCAGCTCGATCGCCGCCTTGCCAATAAACGCATCTATCCTGCCATCGATCTCACCGCATCTTCTACCCGCCGCGACGACCTGCTGCTGGAAAGAGATGTGCTGCAACGCATGAACCTGCTGCGTGTATTCCTCACCGATATGAATACAGAAGAAGCAATGCGTGAACTGCAAAACAGGATGAAAGGCACGAAGAATAACGAAGAGTTCCTGGCAAGCATGAACAGATAATTTTCATCAATGAAATAAGTTAAGCCTCCTTTCCGGGAGGCTTTTTTATTGACCGTAAAAGCACGGAAAATGAAGCGCATTAATCCCCCTGATCCGCCACACGAAAAAGCTTATTCATTCGTTTTATATTGATAAAGACCTACATTAGTTCACCTGTATGAAAAACCTTTACCTTTTCTTTCTGCTTTTCATTATTCCGGCCATATCCCAGGCGCAGCACAGTCTTACTGGCCTTTGGGCAGGCACTCTTACCAACGACAGCACCACCATACGCAGAGAACAAACTTTTGAACTGGCCCTTACAGAATACAAGGGCAAGGTATACGGCTACTCAAGAAGCAGTTTTATTGTACACGATACGCTGTTCTACACCATGAAGCGGATCAAAGGAAAAATTGAGGGTGATGTATGTGAAATAAAAGACGATGAGATCATTTCTTCCAATTTCCCCGACCGCACGGATAAAGGTGTAAAAATGACCATCACTTTCCGCCAGCGCCAGGAAGATACCACCTGGCATCTTGATGGTAACTGGAAAACAAATCAAACAAAAAAATATTACTCCATTTCAGGAGGTGTTGCTTTGCGTTCAGAAAAAAATCTGAACAACTCTAAGATATTCCCTCACCTGGAAGAGCTGGGTCAGGCAGATGATGTAGCTTTTTATAAAGAATCTAAAACACCGCCGCCGGTTGTGGTTGCAAAAACCACGACAGATAAAACTCTGGCCAATCAACCCGCTCAGCAGCCTGTAACAATTGTTAAAAAAGATACTCCGGCTGCTGTTGCAAAACCTGTTATTGCACCTGCAACTGTCCCCACAGCACCTGCCGCACTGGTTGCTGAAAGGGTCAACAGTGCTCCGCAGATCGTCGATTTCAAATCAGACAGTCTTGTGCTGGCGCTTTATGATAATGGTGAAATCGATGGCGATACCGTAAGTCTTCTACTGAATGGTGAGGTCATTCTCGCTAAACAAATGCTTAAGGCAACAGCTATAAAGAAAACCATTTTCATTCCTGCCGGCTTAGAAGAAACGACCTTGATCTTATACGCAGAGAACCTCGGCAAATACCCGCCCAATACAGGCTTGCTGGTGATACATGATGGGGAAGAAACTTATCAGCTCCGGTTCAGTGCCGACCTGAAGCAAAATGCTGCAGTCATATTCCGGCGGAAAAAGAATTGATCAGTAAAATAAATTCAACTGAAAAGCTTGTCGATCTTACCGGCAAGCTTTTTATCTTTTTCGGTCACTATATTGCCGGCATCATGAGTGGACAGCCAAATCTCCACGGTGTTGTATACATTTTTCCACTCGGGATGATGGTCCATTTTTTCAGCGGCCAGGGCCACCCTTGTCATAAAGGCAAATGCTTCACTGAAATCTTTGAATTGGAATTTGCGGTAGAGCTTGTTGTTTTCTTCTTTCCACATAACGTTACTGTTTGGTAATAAAGACTACAATTATTGGGCTGGTTTTATGGTTGTATGGCGTAAGAGTATCGCAACGGGCGCAAGGTGACGCAATGAACGCAACGTTAGCGTAGCGAACCTGGCGATATCTTTGCGTCCGTTGCGATACCCTATGCCACCCGATACATGTAGCCTCTCCTGATTAAAATACAAGATGTTCTTTATTCCTGATCCGTTCGTTGGTAAGTTCTGCCACTAACTGCACTCCTGCTATAGCACGCACCGGCTGAATGATCTGTTGGAGGTCGCTGTCATTTACCCAATCATCTTTCATCAGCCAAAGAAAGTCGAGATGCTTGAACTCGGGTAAAAGATACTCCCCGTCAAACTGATTATTGTACAGGTAATGAGCAAGTGAGCCCGTAGGTTCCCGGTATTCAAAAACAGAAAAATAATAATCGCGTTTCTTTTTATTCAGCCTTATCTCTATTTCATGATTGATACGGAAATCCATTCCCAGCATATTATTCAACTGCCAGCAAAACTGGTAATCTTTCACCGGCGACATGATACCAAGAAGACGGGTGTCTTCAAAGAATGCTTCCGCCAGATCATGATTATTGATAGATAATTTGAGGCTTCGTTCAGACACTACATCCGTTTTACTAAAGTTAACAATTATATTCTATGAGTTACGGCAAATCTCAACTATAAGACTCTCTTCCAGTCTTACTGTAAAAATCAAAATTGTATTTCGGCTTCTGTTATCTGATTACCTCGTTTGAATTTGACTGTCGTCTTATCTCCTTTGTTAAACTGGTTCAGCGCCTGCATATAAGTTTCTACTGAACTCACTTTGTGCGGCCCCAACTGAATGATCACATCACCGGTTTTCAATCCTGCTTTAGATGCCGGTCGGCCATCTGTTACACCATCAGCCCGAACACCTTCGCCTGGATAAGTATAATCCGGCATAATACCCAGGGTCACTTTAAAAGAAGAAGTGGATACCTGTGTTTCCCTTGTTTTCAGGAAAGCCAGTTTCTGATTTTGCTTATTCAGTTTATCAATAATGGATTCGATATAATTGATCACCTGCAATTCTCCTACATAATTGATGCGGTCTGCATCATCAGTTGGCCGGTGATAATCTCTATGTTGACCGGTAAAGAAAAAAAGCACGGGAATATCTTTCCGGTAAAAAGATGTGTGGTCACTGGGGCCAGATCCGCTTGAATCGATCTTTATTCCAAATGGCAGTTTCTTATCCTGTGTATTGATCACTGTAGCCCATTGAGGAGAAGTGCCATAACCTCCAACAGTCAGGATATGCGTACTGTCGTTCAAACGGCCAACCATATCCATATTGATCATATAATTTACCGTTGACAGATCTACTGTCGGATGCTCGGTGAAATATTTTGAGCCAAACAATCCAAGCTCTTCGCCTGAAAATGCCAGAAAAAGATAATTGTTGTTTTTGTCTTTACGGCCTTTCAGTCTTTTTGCCAGTTCAAGCAAAGCGGCTGTACCGCTTGCATTATCATCTGCTCCGTTATGGATCAGTTTTTCGCCGGTGCGCAGCATGGAGTTGCCATCTTCGCCATAGCCCAAATGATCAAAGTGAGCACCCAGCACAACGGTTGTTGGAGCGCCATTATCGAGATAAGCCACCACATTATGCCCTGTTCTGCTTTTTTCACCAATATCCACTTTCAGTCTCAGGTTGAGCGTGGCAGTGGCATCGCTGAAATATTTTTTTGCCGCATCTTTCTTTACATAAATCACCGGAACGGGCAATACGGCTGATTTATCTTTTCCGTTAAACTCGAGCTTATCATCTATTGCAGAACTGTTATAAATAATAATAGCAGTAGCGCCTTTATCATACGCTTTTTTGGAATTGTTGCGGATGTATTCGATCAGATCGAAATGAGGGTTCTGCCGGTTTTCGGTCAGTATTTCTTTCAAATCAACGAACCAGGGCATATCAGCCTCCTGCAGTGCCACTGCCGGCGAAGCATCAACGCTTTTCAAGGCGCTGAACGGAAAAGGGAAGAAATCCTTTTCTTTTACCAGTTTCACATCATTAATACTAAAAGATGTCCCTTCTTTTATCTCTTTTCCTTCCTGTATCTCGAATGGCTGATAAAAACCGTCTGTTCCTTTTGGCTGCAGGCCCAGGGTCTTGAACTGATCAGCGATATATTCCATCGCCAGTTTTTCTCCGGCAGTGCCTGCCCGTCTGCCTTCCAGCTTATCATCTGCCAGGTATCCAATATGTGCCTGAAGATTGGCAATAGTGGCTTTGTCTGCCTTCTTTAATTTTTGGGCAGTAACAACAGAACTAAGAAAAACCAAAGACAGGACCAGCTTTATACGAAAGGACAGCATATTATTATGATTTTGAGGCAAAGGTATTAAGCTCCGGTCTTTTTCGCTGAACCGGTATCGATTTAATTATGCTCAACCGGGGATGCCAGCAATATTTAACAACCTGCTCTGTCATAAAATCGTAAATCGTAAATCGTATTAGCCATTACCCTCTATTTTTGCAACCTTTGAAGAAGCGTTTACATATTGCATTGGTAGGCAATCCTAACAGCGGAAAAAGTTCCCTTTTTAATTGTCTGACCGGTTTGAACCAGAAAGTGGGCAATTTTCCCGGGGTGACTGTCGATAAAAAGACCGGTACCACCACCCTGCCTTCGGGAGAAGCCGAAATTATTGACCTCCCCGGTACTTACAGCCTTTATCCCCGGCGCCTCGACGAATGGGTAAGTTATCGTGTGCTGCTTGGTCAGGATACCCGGGTAAAGGCCGATGTCGTAGTTGCTGTGGCCGATGCCAGCAACCTGAAGCGGAACCTGCTTTTTTGCACTCAACTGATCGATCTGAAAATTCCCGTGGTAGTTGCTCTTACCATGATGGACCTGGCCAGTAAAAAAGGGATCAAAATAGATATCCCGGAGTTGGAGCGGGAACTGGGCGTGCCGGTAGTGGCTATCAACCCGCGCAAGCAAAAAGGCATTCCCCAATTGAAAAAGGCCATGGAGCAAACAGGACAGGGACTGTATAAACCACCTGTCAAAGATTTTATTGATAATAAAGCGCTGGCTCCCGCTTCTATTGAGGAATTAAAAAAGGTCCGTTCTGAAATAAGCGATTATTCAGCCATTCATTACCTGATCAATCATGAATCGTTTGATCTTGACGACAGCACGCAAAGCCAGATAGAAAATATTGAAAAACGCCATCAGTTCAACCCCACCAAAACACAGGCGGAAGAAATATTGCAGCGCTATACCCGGATCAAACACATCATGCAGGTTTCCGTGTCTGAACCGGACCCTTTGCAGAAATCGCTGTTCACTGAAAAACTGGATAACGTATTGCTGCATCGCCGTTGGGGTTATCTGATCCTGCTGGCGGTATTGTTCCTGTTATTTCAAAGTGTTTTCTGGCTGGCCAGCTATCCGATGGACTGGATCGATGCAGGCACGGCTTCTTTCAGCAGTTGGCTTTCATCCGTGTTGCCGGAAAACAACTGGACAGACCTTCTTATCAATGGAATTATCGCCGGGCTTGGCGGCATCGTCATTTTTGTGCCGCAGATCGCTATTCTTTTTGCATTGATCACAATACTGGAAGATACCGGCTATATGGCCAGGATCAGTTTTCTTACCGATCGGCTGATGCGCAGCGTAGGTCTCAACGGCAAAAGCGTGATGCCCATGATCAGCGGGTTTGCCTGTGCCATTCCTGCCGTGATGAGTGCGCGCAGTATTGAGAACCGGAAAGAACGTTTGCTTACGATACTTATCACCCCGCTGATGAGCTGTTCTGCCCGGCTGCCGGTGTACACTATCCTGATCGGGCTGGTCATTCCCAATAAATACCTGTTTGGTTTTATTGGCGTGCAGGGCCTGGTTATGCTGGGTCTTTACCTGTTGGGATTCGTTATGGCATTGATCGTTTCTTATGTGGCCAAATGGTTTATCCGTATCAATGAAAAAAGTTTTTTTATCCTCGAGCTGCCAACTTACCGCTCTCCCCGCTGGAAAAACGTTTTTCAGACCATGTGGAGCAAAGCAAAAATATTTGTGGTGGATGCAGGTAAAGTGATCATGATCATCAGCCTGATATTATGGGGATTCAGCTCTTTTGGCCCAAAGGAAAGAATGCATAAGGCAAAGGTTGCTTACGAAGAAGCTCTTACACAACCGGGAGCAGACAGCACACAGATAGAGACTGACTATGCACATGCCAAACTGGAAAACTCTTATGTAGGCATTGCCGGCAAAGCCATTGAGCCGGTGGTGAAGCCATTGGGCTACGACTGGAAAATTGGTATCGCATTGATCACATCCTTTGCGGCCCGCGAAGTTTTTGTTGGCACCATGGCCACTTTGTATAGCGTGAGCGATGAAGACAATGAAGGGCCATTAAAAGAAAAAATGCGGGTGGCTACAAGGCCTGATGGAACGCCGGTTTATACGCTCGCAACAGGCGTATCACTCATGTTATTTTATGTGTTCGCCATGCAATGCATGAGCACACTGGCTATTGTAAAAAGGGAAACCCGTACCTGGAAATGGCCTTTGATACAAGTGGTCTATATGACAGGGCTGGCTTATATTGCCAGTTTCATTGCCTATCAGTTATTGTCCTGAGGTTTTACCCATTTATCCTTCGGTTCAAAATAATCCCATAACAGAGAAGAAATTTTCCGGGTCAATGTCCATGCTTCATTTGCATGGGTCCAACTCGTGTCTTTATTGTTTTTGGTGAAGATGCAAAAGATATAGGGACGATTGGGAGCATTTACGAGCAGGGCCTCATTGCGCGATGCATCCACACAACCATTTTTGCTGAACACTTCAATGTAAGGAGGGATCATGGAGATGGCTTCATCTTCATCCCAGAAATTACGGCCAAGGCAACGCATTATTCTTTCACAGGCTGCAGGAGTAAATATTTTGTTTTGATAGATCTGCTCAAACAGGCGGCCCATCTCGGCAGGAGTGGTTTGCCCCCAGCCATAAATTTTCCGGATCTCTTCACGGCCGGGTGTGCGGGAATTGACTTTTGTATTAATAAATCCAAGGCTATCCATCAAAGCATTGATACGGGTGCCGGTGCCGGCCAGTTTTTGCAGCCAAAGACTGGCAGTATTATCACTGGTGGTAAGCATCAGCATGATGATCTTCTTCAGGGCTATTTTTTCCCCGTCTTTAAATGAGCCCAGGATATCTTCCCCTTCATACAGCAAGGAATCTTTATAAATATGTGTTGAATCATAATGCAGCTCGCCTTTCTGCATTTTGTCCATAACACCCAGCATAATGGGAACTTTTACAATGCTGGCTGTTGGAAAAACAGTATCGGCCTGGATGGCGACGGTTTCTCCTGTTTTTATATTTTTTACATAAATGCCGATCGTGCCATTAAAACCGGTGATCGCTTTTTTTAGTTCCGCTTCCAGCCGTTTGTCGGTTTTCTGTGCAAGGGAAAATATGGAGACAATGCAACAGGTAAGACATAAAAAGATTTTCTTCATGGTTTTGGAAGAATTTAAGGTTGGATTGGCGTGGGAGTATCGCAAAGGGCGCAAAGGATACGCAGAGAGCGCAAAGAGTTATGTGCCCAACGTTGCTTCCCTGGCGCATTCTTTGCGCCCTTTGCGATACTCCTATTCCAACAAATAGTTATTTCATTCCCATATAATCGGTCACCAACTGGCAGAATGCCTGTATACCGGTTTTCATTGCACTGTCTGTTACAAAGAAATCGGCTGTATGATGTGGTGGTGCTGTTTTAGGATCATTTCCTTTTGGCATTCCTCCGAGATAAAGAAAAAAGGCGGGGGCTTTGGTGCCATAATAAGAAAAATCTTCAGCCCCGGTTACCCATTCTCTTTCTTTTACATTTTTAGCACCGATGGCTGTTTCAAGAGAAGGAAGCATTTTCTTCACCAACGCAGGATCATTGTAGGTAACCAGGGTTTTTGTATCAATGATCACTTCAGTGCTTACCCCTGAAGCATCACCAATTGTTTTAATGGTGTGGCGGAATTGCTCGTGCACTTTTTTCTGCATATCGCTGTCGAGCGTGCGAATGGTGCCCAGCATGATCGCCTCTTCAGGAATGATATTATTTCTGACACCGCTTTGGATCTTACCCACCGTGATCACAACAGGTGCTTTGGTAAGTTCCGATTGCCGGCTCACGATATTCTGCAGTCCCTGGATGATCTGTGCAGAAGCTGCAATGGGGTCGATGCCGAGCCAGGGTTGCGAGCCATGACTTGGTTTGCCTTTTACTTTAATGGTAAAAAAATCTGCAGCAGCCATAAATGAACCGGACTTATATTCGATGGTCCCTTCTTCAATCGCTGATTCAATGTGCATTCCAAAGACGGCATCCACTTTGGGATTTTCCATCACGCCTTCTTTTACCATCAATGCAGCTCCGCCTTCTTCTCCTTCAGGAGCCCCTTCTTCTGCCGGTTGGAAAATGAATTTCACCGTTCCCTTCAGTTCATTTTTTATACCGGCCAGCACTTCTGCTGTGCTCATCAGCATGGCCACATGGGTATCATGCCCGCAAGCATGCATCACTCCCACTTCTTCGCCATTGTACATGGTCTTTTCTTTGGACGCATAAGGGATATTCACTCTTTCTGTTACCGGCAGCGCATCCATATCCGCACGAAGTGCAACACAGGGGCCGGGCTTGCCACCACGCAAAATACCTACCACCCCGGTTTTGGCCACGCCTTCCTTTACTTCAATTCCCAGTTTTCTCAAATGATCGGCCACCAGCTTTGCAGTCTTCACTTCACGATTGCCCAATTCAGGATGCTTATGTATTTCCTGTCTCCAGGCAATACATTGCGGCTCTATGCGGTTGATAGCTGTTTCGATCTTTTGTTTGAGCTGGGCATTCAGCATAGCCGAGAAGGAAAGCAGGGTAGTCGTCAGCAGAGTGTATTTCATCCGAAAATTTTTATGAATATAACATAAAAAGCATTTTATCGCTATCTTCAACCGCAGGTATTAAGGCAACTTCCCATCTTTCAATTTTATTTTTTACCCGATGCCGCTTCGCCATCTATCTTTTTTAAAGGCAGTGTTGTTGCAGAGTGTAACTGCATTTGGCGGACCGCAGGCACATATTGCCATGATGTTGAAAACATTCGTCAGGCAAACAAAGTATGTTACCGAAGAAGAGTTGATAGAGTACAATGCTTTCTGCAATCTGCTGCCTGGTGCATCTTCCACACAAACAGTTACGCTGATCGGGTATAAAGTGGGAGGTATTCCGTTGGCTGTTCTTTCGCTGCTGGTTTGGATCTTCCCCGCCTGTTTCTTTATGGGCGCTTTGTCTTTTCTTCTTCCCTATATAGATAGCAAAGCATTGCACACGGATATTTTCAAATTTATTCCACCTATGGCTGCAGGCTTCCTGGTATATGCCTGTATAAAAGCTTTTCCGCATGCTATCAAGAACACGATCACCTGGGTGATCATGCTGATAGGAACAGCGATCACTTATTTTTTCTTCAAACTCCCGGTCATATTTCCTGTACTGATCATAGCAGGTGGCGTTGCCACCAATCTCAGTAAAAAACGTATCCCGCAGGTGGAGCGGGTACCGCGCAAGATCAAGTGGTGGAATTTCTGGTTGTTCGGTATCATTTTCATTGCAGCAGGTTTTCTTAGTGAAAAAGCCAGGAAGGAAGACTGGCCTCACCGGAAGCCTATCAATCTTTTTGAGAACACTTATCGTATGGGAAGTATCGTTTTCGGAGGAGGGCAGGTGCTGATGCCAATGATGTATGAACAGTTCAGCATTAGACCGGAAGCGATCAAGCAAAAAAATCCCAATGTGGTGCGAATTGATAAAGGAGAAATGTATACCGGAATGGGGATCGTGCGGGCTGTGCCGGGACCGGTTTTTTCTATTGCGTCTTTTGCCGGAGGCATGGCGTTAAAAGATATGGGAACGGAAATGCAGGTAGTAGGTTGCCTGATCGGGTCGATCGCCATTTTTTTACCCAGTGCTTTGCTGGTGCTTTTCTTTTTTCCCATCTGGCATAACCTGAAAAAGTATGCAGTTATTCACCGTTCTCTCGAAGGGATCAATGCGGCCGTGATCGGGATCATGATCGGCTCTACATTTTTTATCATGAAGGATATTTCATTGATAGAAGCCAAAACAGTGAGTGTGATAAATGTGGGAGTGATATTAAGTACAACGCTTTTGCTTTGTTATACCCGGCTTCCGGCGCCAGTGATCGTAGCAGCTTGTTTGTTGCTGGGGTATTTCTTTTAATGCTGTTATTTATTTTCCCACCATTTTTCTTTGTGTTCTTTGTGTCTTCGTGGGAGTATATCCCACGAAGACACAAAGAACACAAAGGATTTATTTTGCAAAAAACTGTTATGCTTTGCGGGATTTATAATAACCGCCTTTTTCAATTTCACTGATCACATTTTCCGGAACCATATAGCGGATGGATTTTCCATCGCGGATCATTTCCCTGATGCTGGTGGCAGAGATCTGGAGCAGCGGAGCATCCAGCTCTATCAGTTTTGCTCCGATGGTATTCTCTACCGGGAAACCGGGGCGCTTGTAAACATAAATGGAATAGTTGTCAATGATCGCTTCATAGTTTTTCCATTTATGCAGGTTCTGAAAACTATCGCTTCCCATGATGATCGAAAATTCGTGTTCGGGATACCGTTCGCTCAGGTGGGCAAGCGTGACGCTGGTATAGGAAGGTTTAGGCAAAGTGAATTCGATATCGGAAACTTTGATGCGGGGATCATCGGCAGTTGCTGTTTGCAGGAGATGAAGCCGGTCGTATTCGTTCAGCAGGGAATGGTTTATTTTAAATGGGTTCTGGGGAGAAAGAATAAACCAGATCTTTTCCAGGGGAGTTTCATTGAGAAGGTGGTTGGCGATAATAAGATGGCCGATATGAATGGGATTAAAGGAACCGAAATAAAGACCTATCTTCATATTTAGTTGATTTTCAAATGATTATATCAACAAGAATATGTTCGGCCTCATCCAGGCGAAGGCTGAGGGTGTAACCCGCCACCTGTACGGACACCGGATCGCCCATTGGTGCAATTTGTTCGAGGGATATTTCTTCTCCTGGAAGGCAGCCCATTTCCATTAGCTTAAGATGTATTTCCTGGGAACCAAATTCGCGGATGATAGCTTTTTGGCCGGGTTTCAGCTCTGATAATTTTTTATTCATGTTCGTAGCTCAATCCGGCAAAACTAACATTGTATTGTCTGCTTTGTTTACGAATTTTGAAAATATGCAATCATCTTCCAACCCGCTGGTTAATTTCTTTTATGAAACCCCTGTAAGTCTCCGGCAGAGGGAACAATTGAAATCTTTTATACTTACCATTTTTAAAAAGGAAAAAAGAAAGGTGTCCGGCCTTAATTATATTTTCTGTACGGACAAACGGGTTCTGGAGATCAACCGCCAGTTCCTTCAGCATGATTACTACACGGATATCATCACTTTTGAATTATCTGCCCCGGGCTTCCCGGTTGAGGCAGAAGTATATATTAGTGTGGACAGGGTAAAGGATAATGCCCGGCAGGTAGGTGCTCCTTATTATAAAGAGCTTCACCGGGTAATATTTCATGGAGTGCTCCACCTTTGCGGGTATAAGGATAAGACGGCTACCCAGGAAAAGGAAATGAGAAGGAAGGAGGATTATTACCTGAGTCTGTATTTTAATTAAGACTTTGGGGAGCCATTTCTCCCCGTGCTTGAAATCTGAGCTCTTAAGAGTGTTCCCCGTGGAACATTATCCGAATGATTTATCTTTCCAATGGCCCCTTGCAAGACTCATCAGGCTTTCCTTATGAGTTTAAATACATTTAGGTTCTTAGGCCCGACCATAGGGGAATTCTCTGCATTATTGTTTGGCTCGCCCCAACCTTTCAGCTAAGCACTTTTATTACCTATGAAACCACCTAAGCGGCCGGTGAACATTACCTGAATAGCCCCCAGACACCGTCCCCTTAGAAGGATCTCACTTAGTCTATCCTGGCAAAAAGCCTCAGCGTCTAACCTATTGGTTCCAATCATTATCAGGTTTTATGATCCAACCCTTCTCTGAAAGTACCTGAATAGTCTCGCCAGATACCCTTCCAGTCTACTTGAGGATGGGTAGTTAACTTCCTCTAAAGCTTAGGAGTTAGCTATTTTCATCTTCCCGGAAAATATCCTTGTTTCACTAACAGGTCTACGATCCAGGTTATCGGGTTCAAAATGTTTCCCGTGGAACATGAGAATTTGGGAAACCCTTTTAAAAGCCACTCCTTGCTGTCCTTAAGTTTACAGTAACTTTGCGGCGATGTTTCCAGATTATGATATAATAGTAGTAGGGGCCGGCCATGCGGGATGCGAGGCTGCTGCCTCAGCGGCCAACCTGGGTTCAAAGGTCCTGCTGGTGACAATGAACATGCAGACCATTGCTCAAATGAGTTGCAATCCTGCCATGGGAGGAATTGCCAAGGGGCAGATCGTACGGGAAGTGGATGCCCTGGGAGGATACTCAGGAATCGTCACCGATCTATCCATGATCCAGTTCCGGATGCTTAACCGTTCGAAGGGGCCTGCTATGTGGAGCCCCAGAGCACAAAGCGACCGCATGCTGTTTGCAGCCACCTGGAGGGAAATGCTGGAGAAAACCCCAAACGTGGATTTTTACCAGGACATGGTAAAAGGGTTGATCATAAAAGACGGAAGGGCATGTGGGGTGATAACAGGTCTCGGTCACGAGATAAAAGCAAAGGCGGTGGTGCTCACCAATGGTACTTTCCTTAACGGCATCATACATATCGGTGAAAAGAATTTTGGAGGAGGAAGGGCTGCAGAGAAAGCTGCTACCGGGATCACCGAGCAACTGGTCAATCTTGGCTTCGAAAGCGATCGCCTGAAAACCGGGACACCTCCTAGAGTGGATGGAAGAAGCCTGAATTATTCAAAAATGGAAGAGCAGCCGGGTGATGAAGAAATAGGCGGGTTCTCTTATACCAATGTTCCCAAACCAACCCAACAAAGAAGTTGCTGGATCACCTATACCAACCAGGCCGTCCATGATATTCTGAAAACCGGCTTCGACCGCAGTCCAATGTTTGCCGGACGGATTGACGGTGTAGGCCCTCGTTACTGCCCCAGTATTGAAGACAAGATCAACCGCTTTGCCGAACGCGAACGCCATCAGCTTTTCATTGAGCCCGAAGGATGGAATACAGTAGAGATCTATGTAAATGGTTTCTCTACTTCTTTGCCTGAAGAAGTGCAGTACGAAGCACTTCGTATTATTCCGGGTTTTGAGAATTCCCGCATTTTCCGTCCCGGGTATGCCATCGAATATGACTATTTCCCGCCAACCCAGCTCAAGCACACATTAGAAACTAAACTTATATCAAATCTGTTCTTTGCCGGCCAGATCAATGGGACCACCGGATATGAAGAAGCCGCCTGTCAGGGATTGATGGCCGGAATGAATGCACACCAGAAAGTGCGCGGGCTTGAACCTGTGATCCTAAAAAGAAGTGAAGCGTACATTGGAGTACTGATCGACGATCTGATCAGCAAAGGAACTGAAGAGCCTTACCGCATGTTTACTTCGAGGGCGGAGTTTCGTACCCTGCTCCGCCAGGACAATGCAGATCTCCGACTTACAGAACTAAGCTACCGTCTCGGTCTTGCTTCGCAGGAAAGAATGGACAACGTGATCGCAAAAAAGGACGCGGTAGCCGCCATTAAACAAATCCTGAAAGATACCAGTGTAGAACCCGGAGAGATCAATGGATTTCTTCAACAACTCAATTCCTCTCCCATCATAGAAAAACAGAAAGCAGAAAAAATTCTCTTACGTCCGGATGTTGAACTGGACCAGTTGATAACCGCATTACCCAAACTGACTGAATCATTGAAAGGCTTTACCAAAGAACAATTGGAACAGGCATCCATCCAGGTAAAGTATGATGTGTACATCAACAAAGAAAAAGAACTGGTAAGCCGCATGAGTCAACTGGAAGATTTGGAAATTCCTGAAACATTTGATTATAAAAAAATCCAGGCTTTGGGAAATGAAGCCCGGGAAAAATTAAACCGGGTGAAACCAAGAACACTTGGACAGGCAAGCCGTATCTCGGGCATTAACCCCAGCGATGTGCAAATACTGATGGTATATATGGGCCGGTAGTTTGAAGGATGCTATCAAACCTTCATTCCACACCGTTTTGAACTATATTTTTTCAAGCGTCAAAACCGTATGGAAATCTTAATCGCCAACTATCTCATGGTTAACTAAAACCTCTACCATGGATAGCAAAAACATTTTAACCGCCGATCTGCTCGATCTTGTTTTTGATAACCGGAACAAAGATTATGGAGCTTATGAATTACGGAGATTTTATAATCAGCGGGTAGGAAAAGCATTGCTGATAACCGGAACATTGGTTGGAATAACATTTACCAGCATTGCCCTCAGCACAAAGTCTAAACCCGACGAAACTATTTCCCAGGGAAAAACAGTTACAGTAATCATTCCACCCATCGAAGAAGAAAAAAAACCTGATCCCATTATTCCTCAGGCACCAAAGCCACAAGCAGCAGTACAACCGATACGTTCAGAAACTTTTACCCAAATGGTAATTACAGATGACAAGGATGTACAAACACCTCCGCCAGATCAGGAAGCATTAAGTAATGCAAGGATCTCAACAACTCAATCAGATGGCGCCGTTGATGCAGGAATACCAACTGAAACACCGGCGGTAGGTGAGGGTACCGGCATCATCCAGCAACAAGAAGTAAAGGAACCTGATCAACCTTTTATACGTGTGGAAGTAGAAGCAAAATTCAGTGGCAACTGGGAAAAGTTCCTGCTCAGGTATCTGAATGGAGATGTCCCGGTTGAAAACGGCGCTTCACCGGGAAGATACACGGTGGTGATACAATTTGTCGTTGACGTGGATGGATCAGTAAGTGATATTCACCCATTAAGCTCTGTTGGTTTTGGAATGGAACAAGAAGCTATACGTGTATTGAAGAAAGCTACAAAATGGGAACCCGCTATTCAGAATGGCCGGCAGGTAAAAGCTTACCGCAAACAACCCATCACGTTCTTAGTAGAAGAAAATTGAGCCTTTCTGGCGAAGATGGTTTTCGCAATAGCATAAACACTTCACTGTGCTATTGCGAAAACTTTATGTTGAACTAAATAAGCAGACAGAGAAACACCTCCGATTCCACCGCTCCTACCCTCCCGAAAACCTTGCTGAATGACCGCAGCACCCTTTCCGGGATTCTATTTATCAGCAGCGGTTATTCAGCTTTTTATTGCGGCCGCCTTATCCTGTACCATCTGTTCACGGGTATTCACCGAATTGTTATATACACCGGTGATCAAACCGCGGCATTTAGGAGATCCGCAACGGCATTCAAACGGTTCCATGTTCTGATCAAGAAATTGAGAATAGTCGAGAGTTAGTTCCTCATTCCGGGAAATATTTCTCAGGGCGACCACATTCAAACCATCAAGACCGGTATTGGCATCACAGCTATGATTCTGTGGTGCCCATTCAGATGGGTCTTCATCCCACAACACAAAAACCTCATCACTTACCGCATATGCGTAGCGACGGAAATTGAGCTTTTGCTCTTCATTCCAATGTTTGTCAACAAACCTTTTGGTGACAATCCTTTGTGCCTTTTCCTCACCGCAAAAAACCACATCTCCTTTATGAATGGGCCGGGTTGCATAAACCCCAAATCCGGAAATGGAATTACCCTTCATTACATAAGGCTTTTTCTTTCTTGCATGACGGGCGATACCTTCATTAATGATATGTTCCAGAAATCCTTTTTGCCCCGCTTCATCAAATTTTAAAATAAAATCTGCTGAACCCTCATAGCCGTCTGTATAAAAAACAGAACAGGTAAAATTAATTTCCAGGAAAAAAATCTCGTTCTTGTCATTCACGCGGAAATCAAGGCGGGCATAACCTACGCCGTTGAATCCTTTGAAAATTCTCTCTGTAGCTGCCCGAAGAGCTTTGTCCAGTACAGGATCTGTGCAAGGGAAATTACAATCAGGGTGAAGCTCAGAAGTTTTTAGAGAATAGGTCTTAAATGTTTTGCCCTCCGGAAAAACATATTCCACCGGTTTAAATACCGTGCAGGTTTTACCATCGGCATTGGCCGCAACCAGTACTGTAAATTCTCGTCCGTCTATATACTCTTCCACTAACAGCGGGCCGTATTCATTATAGATCTCGACCACTTTCTTAAGCAGGTCCTGCTTATTATAAAGCACGGAGTTCTCATCAATCCCCAGGCTGTCGCCGGCTTTTGAAGGTTTGATGAACATCGGATAGCTGAGATATTTCTCTACCTTATCAATATCCTCCGGTTTATCGATCATGAAATACCCGGGAGTCTTTACCCCTTCACAATGCGCCACGTATTTCATCAGCTCCTTGGTGGGATCATAGAGCTTGGCCGTAGGACCGGTATACGGAAGATCGAGGAAGTCAAAACTATGGATCACATCAATAGAGGGAACTTCCCATTCCAGGTAACCCTCGCAAAGGTTGACAAATATATCATAGCCCTTTTTCTTTAATTCCTTCAACTGACGGTAAGTAGTCAGTTTGTTCAGGAACACATGATCCACCTCGTCATCCGGCAGAAGAGCGTTCAGGTACCGGGGAGGGTCATAGTTTTTATAGTCCACTCCCGTAGTTGAGTAGTCCGGTTGAAGCACACACACTTTCATGTGAATAGAATTTTGCAGTAAAGTCGTTACCTATAATGAAAAAGGTCCTACAATGATAAATGCCTTCTTTCGAAGGCGTCTTTAATAATGCTCAGGATACTACCAGAAAATGTTCTGTTGGCATAGCGAAGTATGGCTCCTATGGAAGTATAATCCTCATCTTCGCTTAAGCCACATTGTGCATTTACTTCCAGCATGTACAATTTCCCTGTATTCTTATCCATCCGGATATCCAGTCTTCCGTATCCCATACCGCCGACGGCCAGGTAGGCCTGGAGACTGATTTCTTCCAGTGCCTTTACCAGGTGAGCAGCGGGACGATGGTAATTATAAAAGTTTTCGTTTCCCGGCATCGGACGCTCATCCTCATAAATCTCCCAAAGACGGTCGAAGGAGAGGAATTTCTCCTCGTCCGGCAATGACTCATGAAAGATCCGTTCAACAGGAGGAAAAACCTCACAACGTTCGGGAGCAGTGGAAGATCCAATAATAAAGGAAGTAAATTCCGGTCCGGTAATAAATTGCTCCACGATCAATCCGTCTGCCAACAGGTTCCAGCCACGATAACCGTTCTTTAATTCTGCTACCCTTTCTTTCAATTCCTTATCTGTGTAAACAACGTTTTTGACAGATACACCCATACTTCCCCCTGAAACAGCGGGTTTGATGATCAGCGGTGCACCCAACCGCTGACACAAACCATCGAGCGACTCTTCCGTTCCATCGATCACCGCCCATTTAGCTGTAGAAACACCAGCCTTGTCAAACGCCTCCTTCATCGGGATCTTGGAAGTGGTGATATTATAGTAGTTTGTATCGGAGCCTGTATAGATAAGGCGGTTCTTTTCGAGTTCACCAATAACAGAAACGCCGGGAGTGCCATTCACTTCATCCCCATCACAGAGATTCAGTACCAGGGGTATTTTCCGGCCGGATCTTTTTTTGATACCGGCAATGATCTCCTGATAGTTTTGCATGGTTACCGGTTGCCAGATCCAATCAGCGTTCAGTTCGGTAAATACCCTTGTATATTCCTGCAGGCTTTGAGTGAAATCGTAATAGTATTGGAGGTTGGGATCTTCTGTTTGGAGATGGGGGTAGAGCACCCAAATCTTTAGTTTTCGAAGAGGGTTGGCTGCTACTTTCCTTGCTACCTTCTTCTTAAGCTCTTTTTTCCTTGTTTGAGCGATCATGCAGTTGCTGTTGTATAAATCGGGTAAGGGTATAAGTACTGAGAATCTCCGGGTTTATATGTGCAGCACCCCTGATCTCGCCCAGGCAATTGCTGCAGCCGCAAAAGCAGGTAAATGGCTGCGCCATGTCCCACTCTGTAGAAGGATAAAAGAATGTCATCTCATCCCCTTCTGCGATCTCCTTCAGAGCAACTATCTGCATAGAAAATGTGTCAAAAAACACATTGGGGTCACAGCTATGGTTGATGTACTGGAGGTGTTCCGGTTGCAACATGATATGCTTATCAATACCGACCTGCACGGTCAAATAAGTCGGTTCATTAAGAACAGCTCCGGCTGAAAAGTGGGCAACAACTTCACCCCGTTCATACGTTCGTTGGGCGAAAAAAGCTTTTTGGTTACTTACAAGGTTTTGCCTGACAGCGGCAAATACATGATCGCTTATAAGGCGATAACCGGAGTGGGTAGCTGTTACCATATATGAATTGATATGAAAAGATAGAGAGAAACTTTTATGTAAACTTCACACTACTATAAATGTGAATAATTAAGTCTATAAACTTAATAACATTGAGCATCTATCTTCCCTTAAACAATCCAATTACCCGTAGTGAATGCTCCACTCAGCAATTAAACCAAAACGCTTGCAACACTATCCCGAAATCGCTGGAATACCTATCCGGTATGGCTTTCATTGGTTTGATCTCTGTCTTTGTTATAAATGTTCCAGGCCATTACCCATCTTATCTCTCCAAAACTGGCGGCTTCCTTCACACTGCTTTTAACTGAACCAATAGAAACCATTTCAAGCGTGGCTATGGCCTCATTAACGATCGAAACAACCGAAGGGCTGACCAGTTCTCCAATAGCGATCTCACCTAACTGTACATAATGAGCCAGGTGGCCTTCTATTGTTTGGCGGGTAAAACCGCGAAGGGCAGCTATCTCACTTACACTTTTACCTTCCCTGAACAGTTTGTATGACTCTGCTTTGGTATCCAAACGCTGCACGGCCGGTTCCTTTGACGATTGTTCTTTCTCCTTTTTCTTTTTTTTACCAGCGGTCTTTTTCTCCGGCATTTGCGAGGACAATCCATTTTCCTGCGAATAAGCCCGGATCAGTTCAAGGAAATCATTTCCATAGCTTTTGATCTTTACCGGTCCAAAGCCGCTGATCTGCTCCAGCTCCTCTTCTGTTTGAGGAAGAAAGCTGACCAGTTCTTCCAGTGTTTTGCTACTGGCAATCAGGTATAGCGGTTGATCCTTCCTGGCGCTGATGCTATCCCGCAATTGTTTCAACTGCCAGTATAAAGCCGGGTGGGCAAGCCCTTTCTTTGCTTCTGCTGATCCGCCATATACATTAATGCTGAATGATGGTTGCTGAAAAGATCTTTTCCGCTGTTGCCACAGGTCCAGATCGGTATTTACAGTAAAACCCTGAAGCATGAACTGGTGAAGCGAAACCGAACTGAACAATTCCCGCAGGTCTTCATTTATTTGCCGGGCATGGTTCCGGTTATCGGTGCTTACCTGGCAGGCTTGTAAATGCGCAAGCACCTGTTGCAGTTCACTAGAAAAATGAACAGATGCCCGTTTAACCCTTTCAACTAATTGGGTGTTTTCATCCATCGTAAGTGGTAGCTGCAATTGCTGCCTGATCCATTCATGAAACCTGCTTCCCGTTTCTTTGATCGCCTGTATCTTTTGTTCCAGCATCTCCACCCAGGGAATGGATTCTTTTTGAAAGGAGGTTCCATGCTTCCTGATATAATCTCCGGCCTCCGCAACCTGTTCGGACTCTTTTGTAAAATCAAATACCTGGAATAAAAGCTCGATCCTTGTCTGCTGTGTAGCAGTCAGTAATTCCTGCCGGAGCATTTCTGCCGAAACACTGTTACGCGCAAACTCTACGATACGGGGATCTGTTCTCAGGCTTGAAGCGTTGATCCTGCTTTTTAATACCAGTCCACCCAGGTTGGTACAACGGCTTAAAGCCACATATACCTGGCCGGGAGCAAATGCTTTACCGGCATCAATAATAGCTTTTTCAAATGTTAGTCCCTGGCTTTTGTGAATAGTGATCGCCCAGGCAAGCCTTAAAGGAAACTGAGAAAATGAACCAAGAGTTTCTTCTTCCATTGAGCGGTTGGCCGGGTTCAGGGTATAGCGAATATTCTCCCATTGCTCACGCTTTACTTCTATTTCGGCTTCATTATCGCATTCCACCCAAATTTTTTCTTCCCCGATACGGGTCACAATACCAATTTTCCCATTGTAAAACCGTTTTCCTCTGTCCGTATCATTTTTAATAAACATGACCTGGGCTCCGGGACATAATACCAGGGTTTCATCGGCAGGAAAACTGCTGGCAGGAAAATCTCCGTTTATTTCTGCAGTAAAAGAATAATGTTCGCCCGAAAGCTTTTGCAATTCCGCTGTGTTGATCTGCTTTACAATTTCATTGTGTGTCGTCAATAAAATATAGCCATCCTGTGGAGTCCTTACAAAGTCCGGTAAATAACGGCCTTCCAGCAGGCTTGCCCCGGTTTCATCCAGTTCATTATTCCTGACCTGGTTAAGCAGGTTGATAAAGTCTTCCTCGCTTTGCCTGTAAACCTTGTTAAACTCAATATACACTGGCTGCTCATCCTGCAATACCCGGCTGTCAAAAAAATAAGGGCTTCTGTAATAAGCAGAGAGCCATTGCCAGATCTCGTCCCTGGTCACGGGAGGAAGCTGGAACATATCTCCAATAAAAAGGACCTGTACCCCACCAAAGCGCTGAAGGGGCCGTTTCCTGACAAAACGGAGAACCGTATCAATAGCATCGAGCGTATCACATCGCACCATACTGATCTCATCAATCACCAGCAATTCCAGTTCTTCCAGGACTCTTAGCTTTTCTTTATTCATCCGCAGCCGGTTGATCAGGCCGGCCGTATGTGTAACCTCTTCACTATCTGAAACAAAAGCATTATTGTCTTCAGGAATAAATGGGGAAAAAGGAAGCTGGAAAAAAGAATGGATCGTAACACCTCCTGCATTGATGGCTGCTACTCCGGTTGGCGCAACAATAGCCATTTGTTTGCTGCAATGCTGCTTAATATAACGGAGGAAAGTCGTTTTCCCGGTACCTGCTTTTCCGGTAAGGAAAATGTTCCGCGTACTCTGGTTCACAAGCCCCAGTGCTAACCGGAACATCGTATTCGATTGGTCAATATGTGTTGTCTCTGCCACTGTTCTTTCTAATAATTTAAGCAAAATAAAGTAAATGATCGCTGTGTTCAATCTGTCTTTTCAGTCTCTGCCATTCCAATATTAATTATAATACTCATTTTGCTCCTGCATTTGCATATCCAGGATCAGCAGCTCGCTTATCAAAACTTCGGTGATCGTTTTACGGGAGCCCTTACTATCCTTGAAACTCCGGTTAATGAGGCGGCCCACAATAGCTACCATCATTCCTTTTTCCAAATACTTTTCTGCAAGGGTGGCTATTCTACCCTGCGCGACCAAAGTGTGCGATTGAGCCTCCTTAATATGGAGACCTTTGGCATTACAATAGGAGTCCTCAATGAGAATGGAGAACCTTGCGGTCTTTCTTCCATCTCCGGCGTCTTTGATAACAGGGTTGTCCATCAGGCTTCCGATAAGCTGAACATTATTCTTAATTGCATACATCTGCGATAGTATTACTGATAGCAAGGTAGAAGAAGCACCCAAAACAGCATGGGGTTAAAAACGTGGGATTTCGTTTTTAATCACGGCTTTAGACGTTATAAAAACAGAAAACAGGATTATACAGTGTTTTTGACTCCGGAGCGGGCATAATCACTCGATTTTTAAGTATTCTTACGGTCAGCCAAAAATTAAATCCCTGCCACATAGATAATTAACATTTACACCGTTTAAATACTCTGGAGTAAATAAACCTCATTCAGTAGGTTTAATATTTCCCGTGATATCCTATTACGAAAAACAATCCTTATGAAAAACTCAAACCTGCTGCCATTAGCTGGCTTTGGTTTTTTTTGTGTTGCTTTCTTATCTGCTTCACCGGTGCAACAGGAAAGCAGCACGCTGTTTGAAAAGATCGCAGAGGCCCCATCTGCTTTACTATCAAAACCAGGCTTTCTTTTTACAGCTTGCCATCATGAAGCTCCTTTAGAGGATACTGCCAGTTTACTGTTACCCTTTTATAAGCCCATAACCCATACACTGCCTTCAACGCCGGAAAATCATACAGCAAAACCACCGGTAAAGGAGGTTGAAACAACACTCACTGATTCACAGGAAACCATCGCAGCACCTGTAGTAATCGCCGAAACAGGAACTGCCGGGGAAAATCAGGATATCCCTGCCATAATTGCAACGCAGCAAAACCCCTGCCCCGAAGATTCCCAAGAATATACGGCTTCCATTAATTCTTATGTAACGGAAGAAAAGGAAATTGAAGAAGAGAAAATACTTCCTCCTACAGACTATGTGGATGAAGTTGCCGCATCTCAAAAACAACCAATAGAAAAAGCATTAAGCTCTGCACCGGTTCCTATTATTACTGTAGAACCGGAGGCGGGTCTCGATAATTATCCGGATTATCTGATGCAGGCCCGCATACAGGAGCTTGCTGAATATGCAAATGAAAATAACTATTCCACAGACTATGCTTTTATAATCAACCTTGGACTCAAATCAGGAAAAAAAAGATTTTTTCTGGTCGATCTTCTTCATGGAGCTATTCTCAAAAGCGGGTTGGTAGCACATGGTCGTGGTAGAGAGAAGTTCACCCTTCATAAAAAATATTCTAACCTGATCGGCAGCGCCTGCAGTTCGCTCGGTCTGTACAAAATTGGTTCTCCTTATCGTGGTGGGTTTGGAAAATCATTCCGGCTGATCGGTTTGGAGAAAACGAATAATAATGCACTCAGCCGGGCTATTGTGCTGCATGCGATGAGTTGCATTCCCAATGAAGAAATAGACTATCCTATCTGCCAAAGTGAGGGATGCCCCTCTCTTTCACCGGAATTCTTAGAAGATATCAGTCCGGTAATACTGAAAAGTAAAAAGCCCCTGTTGTTATGGGTCTTTGATCCTGCAATAGACTATTCCCGGGTGCCTTACTGAGTTATTTTTGCTTACCGTCCATATACTAACTGCCTGGTCTCAGGCAGTTTTTGTTTTGTTATAATAAAAACATTTGGCAACATTCATTCACCCAAACTCCATGAGCATTATGGCTTAGAAACCAAAAAAGGCCATCTTTTGATGACCTTGATTTTGTGGTGTGGGGCGGGATCGAACCGCCGACACAAGGATTTTCAGTCCTTTGCTCTACCGACTGAGCTACCGCACCTTTTTACCTGAAAATTTACCATTTTCCGGTAAGGGCTGCAAAAATAGAGGTTTTTGCACAATTGATAAACTTTTGTGTGAATTATTTCTGGCTCGTAACAGCTTTACATACCGTATTCACTCAGGAATTTGATCCGCATGATCTTTAGCTGTTCCCAATTGAAATTATGCTCGGAAAGCTCTTCCTGAGCTACCTGCAGGGAAGATGTATCACAACTTTTGAAATAGTCGATGATCTCATCCTGTTCTGCTTCGTCCAGCATCTCATCGATCGCATAGTCCAGGTTGAGCTTGGTGCCGCTGGCTGCAATGGTCTCCATTTCTTCCAGCATTTCATCAATTCTCCAGCCTTTGTTCCTGGCGATGGTCTCCAGCGACACTTTCTTATCTGTATTCTGGATAATATATACCTTATTGCCGCTCTTATTCACTACGCTTTTCATCACAAAATCATCGGGCTTCACGATATTGTTCTCTTCCACATATTTCGCGATCATTTCCACGAAAGGCTTACCATACCGCAGCGCTTTGCCCTTGCTTACGCCCTGGCATTTTTCCAGGTCGGCAACTGTGGTAGGGTATAAAGTAGCCATGTCCTGCAAAGAGGTTTCAAGGAAAATAACAAAGGGTGGCAGGTTCTTTTTCCTGGCTTCTTTCTGACGCAATTCTTTCAGCATTTCAAATAATTGCTCATCAGCCGCAGCGCCCGTAGATGTCTCTGTTGCTTCCTCATCGTCTGCATTCGCTTCCTCATAGAGATTGTTCAAAACAATCTTGAAAGACTTTGGCTTTTTGAGAAAGCTTTCTCCTTTTTTGGTGAATTTCAGTACGCCGTATTCTTCTATATCTTTTGAAAGAAGTCCTTCCAGCAGCATCTGGCGGATCAATGAATTCCAGAAATGTGATTCCTTTTCATTTCCGCTTGCAAAAGCCGCTATACCATCATGCCGGAACATTTTGATCTGTGGTGTCAGTTTTCCACTGATGATCTGTACCACATAGTCTGTAGCAAAACGTTCATCCAGCTCTTTGATCGCTTTCAGCACAATAACAGCTTCATCTTTTGCTTCCACTTTTTCTTTCGGATGCTTACAGTTATCACATTGCCCGCAATTCTCTGTTGTATATTCTTCTCCGAAATAGCTCATCAGCACTTTGCGGCGGCAAACCCCGCTTTCTGCATAAGCAACTGTTTCATTGATCAACTGGGCACCGACTTCCCGCTCACTGAGAGGTTTGTCGCGCATCAGGTGTTCCAGCTTGCTTACATCTTTATGCGAATAATAAAGAATGCATTTTCCTTCCATGCCATCGCGTCCGGCACGACCGGTTTCCTGGTAATAATTCTCAATAGACTTTGGAATATTATAATGGATAACGAAACGGATATCCGGTTTATCGATACCCATTCCGAAAGCGATAGTGGCACAGATCACCTGCACGTCTTCATTCAGGAACTGGTCCTGCCGCTCTGCACGCAGCTTACTGTCGAGCCCGGCATGATAAGCAACTGCTTTCACCCCATTGGCGACCAGCAATGCGGCTATTTCCTCCGTCGTCTTTCTGTTCAGTGTATAAATTATACCGCTCTTCGACTTCATACTCTTGATGAAGCGAACGATGCTTTCGTCTGTTTGTGATTTCTTGATCTTGGGCTGGATCTCATAATAGAGATTAGCTCGATTGAAGGAGGAAATAAAAACATTAGGATTCCGCAGATCAAGGTTCTTAATGATATCGCTTTGCACTTTTGGTGTGGCTGTTGCCGTTAATGCGATCACCGGGATATCAGGATTTATCTGCGTCATCATCTCCCGCAAACGGCGGTATTCAGGGCGGAAATCGTGGCCCCATTCAGAAATACAGTGAGCTTCGTCTACTGCGAAAAAAGACAATTTAAGATCAGAAAAGAACTCGAGGTTTTCCTGCTTGGTGAGTGTTTCCGGCGCAACGTATAACATTTTCGTTTTGCCGGTCACCAGGTCATCATGAACTTCTTTTATTTCTTTTTTGCTAAGAGTTGAATTAAGAAAATGCGCCACTTCATCATTGCTGCTGTATCCTCTTACCAGGTCAACCTGGTTTTTCATCAGGGCGATAAGCGGTGAAACGATAATGGCAACGCCTTCGCTGACCATTGCCGGCAATTGATAGCAAAGACTTTTACCACCACCAGTAGGCATGATCACGAATGTATCATGACCGGCCAGTAAAGATTCGATGACTTTTTCCTGTGTGCCTTTGAATTTATTAAATCCAAAATGTTCCTGCAATGCTTTGTGAAGATCAAACCGCTGTTTTGGTTGATTGGTTTCCTTAGCTTGTTTTTTTGCAGCGCCTTTTTTTGCAGTTGTTGTTCCCATTTTCTCTCAATTATTAATCCCGGATCAATACCCGGGCCATCACTCATTATATAAGATACTTATTTTACCTCAAACCCATAACACATCGGGTTTGTTTTGTACAAACAATCGGCTACTCTGAATGAATAAGGTTTCTCTTGGAAAAAGCCGGGAGATGATCGGCGGTTGGAATAAAACTAATCCGGCATTGGGGCCGAGGAGAAATTTCAGCACAGATCCTTAACCCTGCTCAAGAGGACTGCGAATTTACAACTCCACAGTGGTTTCTCATAGCCCAAATCGTTAAAATTCCGGGAAATAGATGGCGCACAGGGTTTTGAAGTTAAAAGCTCTAATTTTGCCCAGCATTCGCCATTGGCGAACAATTTCTTATGGCTGTTTCTGTTAAAGAGATCGCTTTGCAAACCATTGCGCTGGAAGCCCGGGCAATTGCAGGCCTTCGATCTTATATCAATGATGATTTTGAAAATGCTGTATCAGCCATCGCCGGTTGCAACGGCCGCATTGTCATTAGTGGAATTGGCAAAAGCGCAGTGATCGCACAAAAAATCGTGGCCACCTTCAACTCTACCGGCACCCCTTCCATATTCATGCATGCTGCCGATGCCATCCATGGTGATCTGGGTATAATACAACAAGATGATATAGTGATCATTATAAGTAAAAGCGGAGAAAGCCCCGAGATCAAAATGCTGGTGCCGCTGATAAAGAACTTCGGAAACACGATCATCGCAATGGTAGGTAATCTGCAATCCTTCCTGGCCAGGCATTCGCAGATCATCCTGAACACAACGGTGGACCAGGAAGCATGCCCGAATAATCTCGCACCTACATCCAGTACCACAGCCCAACTCGTAATCGGTGATGCACTGGCTGTTTGCCTCATGGAGCTGAAAGGCTTCAGGGGTGAGGATTTTGCCAAGTTCCATCCCGGTGGCACATTAGGAAAAAAGCTTTACCTGAGAGTATCGGACCTTTATCCTTCCAACGAAAAACCACAGGTAGGCCCATCACAGACATTGACTGAAGTGATCATGGAAATGACACAGAAAAGACTGGGAGTAACGGCCGTGGTGGATGAAAAAAGTCTTTTGCTTGGCATCATCACGGATGGTGACCTGAGAAGAATGCTCCGGAATAATATTAAACTGGATGATGAGCTTAAGGCCTCAGACATTATGACCAAAAACCCGAAAACAATTGCCCCTGATGAGCTGGCCGTGCAGGCATTGGACGTTCTCCGCAAAAACGAGATCACCCAGTTAGCTGTTACAGAAAAAGGGGTTTATCTTGGCATCATACATTTACACGATTTAATCAAAGAAGGTTTAATCTAATCAACAGACACATCTGTTCACATTCACTTATTACTATGAACAAACATCATTATGTTGCGATCATGGCCGGTGGGATCGGCAGCCGGTTCTGGCCAATGAGCCGGACAAATTATCCAAAGCAATTCCTCGATATTCTTGGTACAGGCAAAACACTGATACAGGAAAGCTTCGACCGGTACAGCCAGTTGGTGCCTGTAGAAAACCTCTTTATCGTTACTTCACAGGAATATGTTGAACTGGTAAAAAAACAGCTACCTGGACTCCCCACCGAAAATATTCTCGCAGAACCTTCCCGGAAGAACACAGCTCCCTGCATCGCTTATATCGCTTTCAAGCTTTATCAAAAAGACCCGGAAGCGCTGATGATGGCTGCTCCTGCAGATAACCTGATCCTTGATACATCGGCTTTTGTAAAAACCGCCCGAAAAGCCCTCGAGTTTGTAAGCCATATCAACGCATTGGTGACCATTGGCATCAAGCCTACTCATCCCAATACCGGATACGGTTATATTCAGCATGACGGGCCTGAAGCTGCCCCCGGTGTGCATAAAGTGAAAACATTTACAGAAAAACCCAATCTTGAATTGGCCAGGACCTTTCTGGCCAGCGGGGATTTTCTCTGGAATGCCGGCATATTTACCTGGAAAGTGAAAACGATCGTGAATGCATTTGAAAAATACCTCCCGGAAATGTTCGAGGTCTTTCACGCAGAAAGAAGCAATCTGAACACCCCGGAAGAGAAAAACGCGATAGAAAGAATATATCCTCAGTGTACCAATATTTCCATCGACTTTGGTATCATGGAAAAAGCAGAGAACGTGTATGTGATCCCGGCCTCATTTGCCTGGAGCGATCTTGGCACCTGGAACAGTGCCTGGGAAAATATGGAAAAGGACTATTTCCAGAATGCCGTAGTGGGCAATTATGTGATGGTCGTGGATGCCAAAAATACGATGGTGCATGTGCCGGACAATAAACTGGTGCTGCTACAGGGATTAGAGGATTATATCGTAGTAGACACAAAGGACGTGCTCCTTATCTGCAAAAAAGATAAGGAACAGGAGATAAAGGAATACGTTGCTGAGATCAAGCGGAATAAGGGTGAGCGGTTTCTCTAAGACCGGCCGGCCCTGTTCCGGAACATAAAACATCAATAATCTGTTTTTATACAACCTTGTGAATACAAGGTTTTTTTATTTTTAATTACTAAAACCAAAATATGTCTCCCTACCCCCTTCAGAATATATTGTTCCTGGACATCGAAACGGTGCCGCAACATGCCGATTATGAACTCGTTCCCACCGAATGGAAAGAGCTTTGGATAAAAAAAGCAGAGGTATTGCTCCGGAACCGGGAAGATGAAACGGTTGAATCAATTTATTCCCGTGCCGGCATCTATGCTGAATTTGGGAAAATTGTATGTATCAGTTGCGGCGTGATCCAATCTTCCGGGGAAGATAAAAAACTGTTGTTGAAATCATTTGCCGGAGATAACGAAAAGCTACTGTTATATGAATTCTCTGAAATGCTCCGCAAATGGTCGGGCAATGAACCAAAATTCCTTTGCGCACACAATGGAAAAGAGTTTGATTTCCCCTTTCTGTGCCGGCGGATGATCATTAACGGATTAAGTATTCCTACCGTCCTCAATTCCAGCGGCAAAAAACCCTGGGAAGTAAATCACCTGGACACTATGGAGCTGTGGAAATTCGGTGATTTCAAAAGTTATACTTCACTTAATCTCCTGGCAAATGCCCTTGCTGTTCCCACACCCAAAGATGATATAGATGGAAGCATGGTTTGGGAGGTGTACTGGAAGGAGAAAAACCTTCCAAGAATTATTACGTACTGCCAGAAAGACGTCGTCACTGTTGCCCAGGTTTTTTTACGGATAATGGGCGAACCATTGATCAAAACAGAAAACCTGGAAATCAAAGCCTGATAAAAAACCTTTTATCCTTCTTTGCCCATCTTTGAGATTCCAAAGGAGCAGCTCCGCTTTGGATTTTTTACCTTCGCTATCTCAACCAAATCCTTACCATGCAAAGAACAAATTATTCTTCAGGAGCTAAATGGGAAGATATTGTTGGATACAGCCGGGCTGTAAGAGTAGGTAATCTTATAGAAGTAACCGGTACGGTTGCCGTGAATGAAAATAATGAGTTGGTCGGTGGCAACAGTGCATATAAACAAACTCGTTTTATTCTTCAGAAAATAGAAAAAGTGCTGAAGCTGGCAGGTGCTTCCCTTAAAGATGTAGTACGTACGCGCATGTTTGTAACAGATATAAGCCTTTGGGAAGAATATGGAAAAGCCCATGGTGAGTTCTTCGGGAATATCAAACCCTGCACATCCATGATAGAAGTAAAAGGATTGATAGCTCCGGAATATCTTATAGAAATTGAAGCGACTGCTGTATTAACCGATTGATATGAATATTGAAACACTACAGGAATATTGCCTGTCCAAACCTGGTGCAGAAGAAACATTGCCTTTTGGTCCTGACACACTGGTATATAAAGTGAACGGGAAGATCTTTTTATTAGTTGGCCTTGAAAGTGATCCGCTTCAATTCAATGTAAAGTGTGACCCTGATAAGGTACAGGAACTGAGAGAAGAGTTTCCTTGTGTTTTACCAGGCTATCACATGAATAAAAAGCACTGGAATACCATTGTAGTAGATGGCTCTGTTTCCAATGCACAACTCAAAGAATGGATCGATTGGTCATACGACCTGGTAAAAGGCAAACCCAAGAGCAAGAAAAAATAAACTTCCTTATATTTTAAACTGATCACATTGACGATCGCATCCAAATTACCCGATATCAGTACCAATATTTTCACTGTAATGAGTGCCCTGGCAACAGAACACAAAGCTGTAAATCTTGGGCAGGGGTTTCCTGATTTTCCAATGAACCAGGATTTGATCGAGCTGGTAGAAAAAGCCATGCGTTCCGGATATAACCAATACTCACCGATGCAAGGTTATCTTCCGTTAAGAGAGATCCTTGCACAAAAAATACATTCGCTGTACGGTACTTCTGTAAGTCCCGACTCACAGATCACTGTTACACCAGGCGGCACTTATGCAATTTATACAGCGCTCACAGCTTTATTACGCCCCGGAGATGAAGTGATCATTTTTGAACCCGCTTATGATAGTTATATCCCCAATGTAGTAGTAAACGGCGCCACACCAGTATTGATCAATCTTCAATTCCCGGAATATAAAATTGACTGGGAAGAAGTGAAGCGGAAAATAACTCCACGCACAAAACTGATCATGCTCAACAGTCCGCATAATCCTACCGGTGCTATCCTGAAGGAAGAAGATATTGAGCAGCTCCGTTCCCTGGTTGCCGGAACAGGTATTTATATTTTAAGCGATGAAGTGTATGAGCACCTTATTTATGATAATGCTCCGCATTGCAGCATGCTTCGCTATCCTGACCTTCTTGAAAGAAGCTTTGTATGTTTTTCATTCGGGAAAGTTTATCACTGCACAGGATGGAAACTCGGCTATATTGTTTCTTCCCCATCACTGATGAAAGAATTCCGAAAACTTCATCAATTCAATTGTTTTGCCTGTCACACACCTTCGCAGGTCGCTCTTTCCGGCTTTCTCGAAAACAAAGAAGCTTATCTTGGATTGAGTGGGTTTATGCAGCAAAAAAGAGATTATTTCATTTCCCTGATGAAGGATACAAAATTCGATTTGCTCGATAGCAAAGGCAGTTATTTTATCTGTGCTACCTACAAGCGGATAAGTGATGAAAAAGACACTGATTTTGCTATCCGCATCACCAAAGAGTTTGGTGTGGCAACCATTCCTGTGTCTGCATTTTACCAGGCGGGAACAGACAATAAAGTGATCCGTTTTTGCTTTGCCAAAAAAGAAGATACTCTGGAAAAGGCTGTAGATAAGCTACGAAAGATCGGATAGCAATATATTTACTTAAAGCCCTGCTTTTGCACTGATCTCCAGCATGCGGTCAATCGGTTTTTTTGCAGCCAGTCTCAATTCTTCATCCATGGTTATTTCCGGAGTTTCATACTCCATGCAGAGATAAAGCTTTTCCAGTGAGTTAAGCTTCATGTGCGGACAGTCGTTGCACGCACAGCTATTATTCGGTGGAGCGGGGATAAAGGTTTTATCCGGTGAAGACTTCATCATCTGGTGGAGGATACCGGTTTCAGTAGCCACGATAAATTCTTTGGAAGGATCCGTTTGCGTAAACTTCAGCAAACCGGTAGTGGACCCGATATAATCTGCCAGGCGTAAAACCGGTTCTTCACATTCGGGGTGGGCAATGAATTTGGCATTGGGGTGGCGCATCTTCAACTTTGTTATTTTTTCCAGGCTGAAGATCTCGTGCACCATGCAGGCTCCATTCCAAAGCAACATATTCCTTCCTGTTACTTTGTTGATATAGGCCCCGAGGTTTTTATCCGGTGCAAAAATGATTGGCTGATCTTTCGGAAAGCTATCGACGATCACCCGGGCATTGCTGCTGGTAACGATCACATCGCTTAGGGCCTTGATGCCGGCACTGCAGTTGATATAGCTCACCACCACATGATCAGGATGCTGCTCCTTGAAGCGTTTGAATAAAGGCGGAGGACAACTATCGCTCAATGAACAACCTGCTTTCAGATCCGGGATAACCACTTTTTTGGTGGGGTTAAGGATCTTCGCCGTTTCAGCCATGAAATGCACACCTGCAAACACGATCATATCAGCTTTGGTTTTCTCGGCCTGCTGGGCGAGACCAAGACTGTCGCCAATATAATCCGCAACATCCTGGATATCGGGTTCCTGGTAGTAATGCGCAAGCACCACTGCATTCTTCTCCTTTTTCAAACGCTCGATCTCTGCAAACAGGTCAAGTGTTGGATCCAGATCGATGTCGAGAAAACCTCTTTGCTCAACTTTTTCTTTTGCGGCGGTAAGTGTTGGAGTGTCCATAACCCATTTTTTGTTTGGCTGATTGATCGGGGGAGCAATATTCCAACAGCTTCACCGATTTTTCAAAACAATTTTTCTTTTGTCTTTCTTAAATACTAATATTAATAATATAATATTTTTAAAAAAAGAGTTTATTATTATTACGGCTGTGAATTAGTGGAAAACCAGTTTTTGCAAAATTAGTACTTCGTGGTAATCCACATTTAAAACAGAGAAATCCACATATTGTTTCAGCAATTCTATTGCGTTTGAGCTATGCTGTCCACAGCAATGTTAAAAACAGGTCTGGAAAAATAGCACTTCATAACCCGGATCCTTTTATGTGAATTGCGATAGAACAAACCATGAATTACATACCGGTTGGTGGCCAGGTAAGGGGTACTTCACAAATTGTGTCCTAACAATTCTATTTCATATCAACGTTTCACACGGGATTATTCACAACCAAATGATGATATTCACAGCCCAATGTGGGGAAAAACCCGGAAAACGGATAAGGAAATTTACTAATAACATAATGATTGGAAGGTTTTTACACAAAAGTTTGTCGAAAGCCTAAGACAACCCTTCCTGTCTTACCCCCCAGGTAAGGGAGGTTAAATGAATGAAATTGATTTTCTTGAATGAAAGAGATTGAGGAATATCAAAATTTACTTCCTGTAACCGTTGTAAAGCCTTGAAAGGCCTGTATTTTGGCGGTTTTCCACAATTTGTTCATATCTATAATTCCCCTATTTTTGCCATCCGTTTTTTAAACCCTTACATATTATTATGTCAGTTATCCAGAACATACAGGAGAAGTATGCAAAACTAATGGCGGTCATCATTGCCGTCGCGCTTATCATTTTCGTTGTGATGCTTGCCTTTGAGAATGGAGGAAGTTTATTCCGTGGAGGCAATGGTACTACTGTTGGTAAGATCAATGGTGTGGCCATTGACTATAATACACTCGAGCCCCGCATTAAACAACAGGAAGACGAATACAAACGCCAGGGTTATGGAAGTGGTGCAGCAGTGCGTCAGCAGGCTGTGGAGCAGGTATGGAGCCAGGAAGTAGGCAGGGTTGTACTGGAAACTGAAATAAATAAGCTGGGCATGATGATCGGCAAAAAAGAAATGGGTGATATATTATATGGAGCAAATCCTCCAGCCGATCTGAAAAGGATGTTCACTGATCCTGCTACCGGCCTTTATGATGCACAACAGGCCAAACAACAGATCGATCAGATGCTGAAAAATAAACAAACTCCTGTTGAGCAAAAAGCCCAGTTCAACGCTTTTCTGAATTTCCTGGAACTGGGAAGGATGAATGATAAATACAATGCACTGTTAGTCAACAGTACCAATTTTCCTAAATGGTTTATAGAAAAGCAAAATGCCGATAATAGCCAGATAGCAAATATTTCCCTGGTACGTGAATTTTACAGCAGCATTCCTGATAGCAGCGTGAAAGTAACAGATAAGGAGATTGAAGAGTATGTCAACAAACATAAAGACCAGTTCAAACAGGAAGAAAGCCGTGGCATTTCTTATGTATCATTCAGTGCATTGCCTACTTCAGCAGACAGCGCTGCTGCCCGTGAAAGGCTGATGGATCTGAAACCGGGTCTTGACAGTGCAAAAGATGTGAAGCAATATCTCGAAAGCCAGGGAGAAGCGAACTTTTATGATAGTTATATCGGTGGCGAAAGGATACAGGTGCCTTCCAAAGATTCTATTTTCCGTATTCCTGTAGGTTCCACTTACGGACCTTACCTGGATGGATCAAACTACTCCTTAGCTAAACTGGTGGGAGTAAGGCCTCAGCCGGATTCAGTAACAGTACGTCATATCCTGGTTGCTACTTCTCAGCGCGACCCTCAAACCGGAGGAATGGTGATGGTAAGGGATACAGTTACTGCAAGAAACCTGATCGACAGTATTCAAAGGGCTATCGCCAGCGGTTCTAATTTCGATACCGTTTGCGTAAAACTTTCAGATGATCCCGGAAGTAAAGACAAAGGCGGTGTGTATGAAAAAGTAACATCCGGATCAATGGTTGCGGAATTCAACGATTTTATTTTCGGAAAACCGGTTGGATCAAAAGGAGTGGTGAAAACAGAATATGGTTATCACTATATAGAGATCCTTTCTCAAAAAGGTTCCTCTACAGCATATAAAATCGCTTATCTGTCTGTGCCGATCGAAGCCAGCAATGAAACAGATGCCAATGCCAGCAATGAAGCAACACATTTTGCAGGTAGCAGCCGCGACAGAAAATCATTTGATGCCAATGCAGAAAAGCTGAAATCAAAAGGGATCAATAAATCATTTGCACAGGATATTACTCCTACAGCAGCGCAGGTAATGGGTATCGGAGCTTCAAGAGAGTTTGTAAAAGCAATCTATGCAGCAGATCTCGGAGAGGTGACAGAGCCGATAAAAGTAGAAGACAACTATGTAGTGGCTGTTGTAACTGAAATAAATCCCAAAGGCACACAAAGTGTTTCAAAAGCCCGTATGATGGTTGAGCCAGTGCTGCGCAATCATAAAAAAGCAGAGCAGATCAGCAAAAAGATCGGTACCATCACTACACTGGAAGCAGTTGCTTCCGTGCTGGGTGGCAAACAGATCGAAACAGCAGACAGCGTACGTTTTTCCGGCATTCCTCCTTCCCCACTCGTTGGTTCTGAACCCAAAGTAGTCGGTGCCGCTTTCAACCCGGCTAACAGGGGAAAAGTGGTGACCCAGGCAATTGAAGGGAACAGCGGAGTGTATGTGCTGAGAGTGAACAATGTATCTGCTACTGCTGTAGCAGACGCAAATGTTGCAGAGCAGCGCAAGCAACGTTATGATCAGATGAAAATGAGAGGGGTAGGGTTTGCACAGGCGCTGATAGAAGCAGCGGATATTAAAGACAACCGCAGCAAGTTCTATTAATAACAACTCAATTGTAAAATACAGCAAAGGCCACGCACCGCGTGGCCTTTTGTTTTTAAACAATCACAGGCCGCGGGTGTTATCTTTGCATAAGAAACAAGCTCATGGAAAATCCTATCATCAACAAAGTAGCTGAAAGCGGCTTGATAACCCTTGATCCCGCCAGGTTCCTGCCACAGGGAGAAACGGCTGTGTTTGACCTGAAGGATTATTTATTCATGGGTCTGATCCTGAAAGAAAAGGATTTCAGGGAAGCGCTGAAAAACCTGGATTGGGAACAGTACAGGGATAAGAACATCGCGCTTACCTGCTCTGCCGATGCAATTATCCCGGCATGGGCCTATATGCTGGTAGCGGCTTATCTGCAGCCTGTAGCAAAAGAAATAGTGGTGGGTGATGAGAAAGAACTTTTCAAACAGCTTTTCCTTAAAAATATTGCAGCTATCCAACCCGAAGAGTTTACCGATAAAAGAGTGGTGATAAAAGGTTGCGGAGATACGCCGATCGGAGAATATGCGTATATGGAGATCACCAAACTTCTCCGGCCGGTAGTGAAAAGCATTATGTATGGAGAACCCTGCAGCACAGTGCCGGTATTTAAGAAAAGTGCGGCCCGCTAAAACCATCCCTTTTTCTTGAACATCCAGATCATCCAAACAGGGATCAACAGCATCAGGCAAACTGCGATCCAGAACCCGTGAGGGGTAAGTATTTGAGGAAGATCGAAGTTCATTCCGAAAATACCACCGATCACAGTAGCGGGTGCCAGCAGGCAGGTAACGATCGCCATTACTTTCATTACTTCATTCAGGCGGAGATTAACATTGTTCACATAGAGGTCCTGCATGCTCATCATGATATCGCGATAGTTTTCCGCCAGGTCTATCGCCTGCACAATATGATCATAAACGTCTTTATAATATTTCGTGTTCCGGTCGTCCAGCAAATCGCTTTCACTGCGGATGATGCCTCCGATCAGGTCCCGTACAGGCACTGTATTTCTTTTCAGAACGATCAGCTCTTTTCTCAACTGGTTGATCTTGGCCAGTGATCTTTTATCGCTTTTGCGGATCACTTCTTCTTCCAGCGATTCGATACGGTCACCAAGCTTTTCCATTACGAGGTAATAATTATCCACGATCAGGTCGAGCATGGTATAACATAAATAATCGGCGCTGCGTTGTCTTGCCTTGCTTGTAGGAAGCTTTAACCGATCGCGAAGAGGATTGAACACATCGCGGCTGGCATCTTCCTGGAAACTGATCACGAAATTTTTTCCCAAAACGATGCTGATCTGCTCCTGTTCCACGGTCTTATTTTCATCATTGTAGTACAGCATATTCAGCAGGCAAAATAAAACACCTTCCACCTCATCCATCTTGGGCCTTTGATTGATGCTAAGGATGTCTTCGATCAAAAGCGGGTGTATGCCGAATTGGTTCGACATGGCTTCTATATCAGCTTTGCGTAAGCCGTCAATATTGATCCAGGTAATGCCGGGGCGGTCTTTATAAGAAAAAGTGTCCTGCACGCAGGAAAGCTGTTTTTCTTCAAGGTTTTGTGCATCATAATTATAAATGAATATCCGTACCTCCTGGGCTTCTTCACGGTGTGGGATCACCGTTGGGTTCACTGAAAGGATCTCTTTTGTCCGCTGCGTCCCAAACAAAGACGGCAAATAGAGATAACGAAGATATTTTTCCGGGTTCAGCTTAACGTTCATAAAAGAAAGTTAGCAAAAGATGTGCAAATAGGAGGGATAGCCTGGCAAATCAAAAAATTTTCATAAAGAGCAGGAACAACTAAACCGTGAAGCGAACCGGTAGTCAAACAACCAAATGCGTAATATGAAAAAGATATTCATTTTACTATTGCTGGCTACCGGGATAAGCTTTTATGCGGGAGCCCAAAGAGTGCAGATAAGGCTTGATTTCCCTGTAGGCATTGCGGTCCGCCCTGCTGCTCCTGCTCCGTTCAGGGGTGCTATCTGGATAGGCCCGGAATGGCGCTGGCAGTCTGGCCGCTATGTAGCTGTTCCCGGCTACTGGAGCCGCCCGCACCGTCACAGGGCTGTTTGGATTGATGGTTACTGGCGGCATACCCGCAGGGGCTATGTGTGGGTACCCGGCTATTGGAGATAAGGCATTTTTCATTGTGTTTGTATATAGACAAGGCCTGCCATTCCTGGCGGGCCTCTTTGTTCATACAAAACAGTTATTCGCCTTCTTCATACAGATCAACCTGTGAAGCCAGTATCTCCCTGTATTTATTGAACAGTTTTGTTTTTGAAATAAACCCGACAAATTTTTTGTCTTTATCCAGCACAGGCAAATACCAGCTTTGTGTAATATCAAATTTCTCCATCACCGTATGCATATCCTGGTCTTCACTCAAAACCGCAGGTGGCTTTTTTACCAGTTTCCGTACAGGTGTTTTATCAAAAATATCGGGTTGAAATAAAAGCTGTTTGATATCATTCAATTCAATGATGCCGGCAAAACGGCCCTTGCTGTCACGCACAGCAAAAATATTCCGTTCACTTTTTTTAATGATCTCTACCAGGTCCCGAAGGGTTTGATCAATGCTGATACCGTCATATTTATCCTGCAACATTTCGGGAAGATGAATGGAAGTAAGAATGTTCTTTTCTTTTTTATGCGTGAAGATCTGCCCTTCTTTTGCCAGTTGCCTTATATCCATAGAATAGGGCTCATAGCTTTTCACAATAAAAAAAGAAATGGATGAAACCAGCATTAGAGGAATGAACAATTCATAACCATTCGTGATCTCAGCAATAAGGAATATGGCCGACAAGGGGCAATACATCACACCGCTTAATACACCAGCCATTCCTACCAGGCTGAAATTTCCTTCCGGAACTTTTACCCAACCGCTGTTATTAAAAAGCTTGGAAAAAAAGAAACCCAAATAAGATCCGGTGAAAAGAGAAGGAGCAAAATTGCCGCCATTACCCCCGCTGCCAATGGTGATAGCGGCTGCCAAAGGTTTCAGTAAAACGATCAGGCCGGTGAATATGACCAGCGACCAATCTTCAGAAAGCAGGGAAAACAATGCTGTGTTGTCTTTGATCTCACCCGGTTTTCCATTGGCCAGTAAGGCTACGCTTTCATAGCCTTCACCAAATAAAGGAGGCAGCAGAAAATAAAGTGCCATCAGTAAAAAACCGCCAAAAACAGCTTTGCCATAAACATTCACCTTCCAATGATGGAGTTTGGTTTCAGTTCTTTTAAATACCCGTGCATAATAAAGGGAAATAAACCCTGCCAGGATTCCTAATAAAATGTAGTACGGAACATTTGTGTAATCAAAATTTTCCTGCAATGCAAAATGGAACAATGAGGATTCCTTTAAGATGATCCGGGAACATAAAGCGCCTACCACGGAAGAAATGATCAGCGGAATGAAATAACTGACCACAACGGCTTCAGTAAGCAACACCTCAATGGCAAAAATTACACCGGCAATAGGGGCATTGAATACGGCTGCAATCCCTGCAGCAGCGCCACAACCGATCAGTAAAGTCCTTTCCCTGTAATTGAGATCACTGATACGGGCTGTGTTGGAGCCAATAGCAGAGCCTGTTGCAACAATCGGTGCTTCCAAACCTGCTGATCCGCCCAGGCCCACGGTCAATGAGCTGGTGATCATGTGCAGGTAAGTATGTTTTAAAGGAATAAAGGATGATTTCCGCGCAATGGCCCTCAATACCATCGCAATCCCTTTTTCAATATGCGAATTAAAAAATAAACGGATAGAAAGTACTGTAAGCACCAGGCCAATAACGGGAAACAGGAGAAAAGCAAACCGGCTTATATCGATCTCATTGATCCAATGCTGCAGGTAATGAACGATCGTTTTCAGTAGCACGGCAGCCAAACCGGAAAATAATCCTGTTAGTGTTGCCACCAGCATGATGTACTGAACACGACTTAATCTTGTTCGAAGGGAATGAATTATATATTGATACACTTGTTTTAAAGGCTGCATGCAAAGAACTGTTTAAGTGAAAAAAAATTAAAGCAATTTCTTTGCGATCTCCAAGTCCTCGGGAGTGTCAATCGCCACGCTTTCAAATTCAACTTCGGCCATACGGATGCTTATGCCATTTTCCAGGTATCTCAATTGTTCCAGTTTTTCCACCCGCTCCAATATACCGGCCGGCCAACTGGTGAAATCAAGCAAGGCATTTTTCCTGAACCCGTATACACCAATATGCAGGAAATAAGGAGCATCAATGCTTGTATTGGCCATATAGGGAATAGGACTTCTGCTGAAATACAATGCGTCCATTTTTTTATTCACTACCACTTTTACCTCACTGATGTTTTGCGCATCATTTATCTCTGTCATTTTTCGCATTAAAGAACCGACCTGCACTGCAGGGTCATCAAATAAGCGAACGAGTTTTTCCAAAGGTTCTTTGCGGACAAAGGGTTCATCACCCTGCACGTTTACCACCACATCCACGTCCATATCAGCAATGGCTTCCGCAATGCGGTCGCTGCCGCTTTCATGTGGCCGCTTGCTCATTACAGCTTTGCCGCCATGACCGGTTATTTCGTTGAAGATAATATCACTGTCTGTTACCACCACCACATCATCAAATAAACCGGTGGCCACGGTGGCATCGTAGGTGTAGCGAATAACGGTTTTATCTCCCAGTTGCTGCATTAGTTTGGCTGGAAAACGCGTGGCGGCATATCTTGCCGGGATCATTGCAACGATTTTCATAGCTGCAAAAGTAATTAACCAGGGGGATCAGGGCTCCAGTTTTTGAAATGGCTTTTTCAGCAGCCCGATAAAGTCTTCATCCTTTTCATTGGGATAATACCGGTCGAGCCCATACCGGATCTGTGAAATGTCCATTTTGCGGAAAGTGCCCAGCAGCCTGTCCCAGATAGAAAATACCGCTCCGTAATTACTGTCGGTATAAGGCTGCTTCCAGTGATGATGCACTTTATGCATGTTAGGGGAAATAAGAATATAACTTAATGCATGGTCCAGCTTTTTTGGCAGGCTGATATTGGCATGTGTAAAAGCAGTAGCCAGCACCACCAGGGTCTGATAGATCATTACGCTGTACATAGGCGCTCCTGATACAAAGATCAGCAGCAGGAAAAAGATCCCGCGAAGCAGGCTGTCGCCAGGATGATGACGAAGACCGGTGGTGACATCCACATTATTATCGCTATGATGCACCAGGTGGAAACGCCAGAGCAATTTGTTTTTATGCATCACAAAATGCACGAGCCAACTGCTGAAGTCCAGTGCCAGTACGCCGATTATAATGGTGAAGACTATATTGGCATTGAACCAGTAAACCAGTCCAAAACCTGCCTGCTGGCACCAATCGGAAAGTTTTATGATCAGGATGGCCAGCAGGGTGTGGATGATGAGATGGATAACAGTGAAACTGAAATTGACCGAAGCATGCCTTACTTTATTTTTTTTATACCGCATCGGCAGCAATGGAATAGCGCCTTCGATGATCCAGAAGATCAGCAGGCCGCCTACAAGGATGGCCATTCTTTCAAGCGGACGTTGATCAAGGGTTGAGAAATACTGGATAATGCGGTCTCCCATGGCAGGCAAAAATTGTAAGAGTAAGTTACGAACTTAATCCGGAATGTTTTGGTTCAGCGGAGCTGTTGGAAACCGGTTCTGTAAACTCATTCTGGCAGTTTAAACAGCGGTATATTTTATCAAATCCTAATGCGGTATCGCCAAGAAAAAAGACCAGGACGGATTCAAGCCAGTAAGAAGGTTTGCGAGGCGTTTCCTCAGCCAGCAGATTATTGGAACCGCATTTCGGGCAGGCTAAGGACCCGATATAGGCTGCCTTTTCGCGGATCAGTATATCCCAGGCCCGCTGAGCATTTGATGCTGCCACCATCAGTTTAATGCCGCCAACAGAATTGGCAAGAGCAGGATTGATGGTTACGGAATGTTCATCTTTCAACCAGCTTTCGATGCCTTCCTGCTTCAGGAGGTTCATATCCAGGTGGGCAGGTACATAATTATCATATGACCAAATGGGAACGAACTTCATAGAAGTAAGTTACGAAAAGGTTTAAAAATTTAATGGTTTAAGCGTTAACGTTAAACACTTAAACCATTAGACTTTTAAACTGGTATTCAGCAAATTTTTACTGGTTCAACATCAGCGGCATCACCAGCATCAGCAGGTCTTCATCTTCTCCCTGCTCAGTTGGTTTGATCAAACCGGCTTTGGTAGGAGTAGATAATTCCATATTCACTTCATCTCCGTCTGCTGCGGAAAGCATTTCTATCAGGAATTTTGCATTGAAGGCGATCATCAGGTCTTCACCGTTGTACTGGCATTTCATTCTTTCATTACCCTCGAAGCTGAAGTCCACATCCTGTGCAGCAAGTTGCAGCTCACTGCCGCTAATGTTCAATGCCACCTGGTTGGTGCTTTTGTTACTGAAAATGCTGACACGGCGCAGGGCGCTCTGGAAATCGGCTTTATTAACGGTAAGACGGTAAGGGTTGTCTGCAGGGATCACCACTTTGTAGTCCGGGAAACGGGCATCAATAAGACGGCAGCTCATTTGCGTGGTGCCATGTTTTACAAATAAATGGTTGCTGTTGTAGCTGATGGTCAGTTCATCTTCATTAACCGGAATAGCAGATTTAAGCAGGTTCAGCGGTTTTCGCGGAACGATGAAATTATCTGCTTTGGGGCAGCTTACATCTTTTCTTTTATAGCGTACCAGGCGATGGGCATCGGTGGCCACGCATTGCATGCCTTTTTTATCCAGCTCAAAGAAAACGCCTGTCATGGCCGGACGGAGATCATCGTTACTGGTAGCGAATAATGTTTTGTTGATCGCTGTGATCAGTGCAGAAGCTGTTACGGTAAAGGAAGTGGTATCATCAGCCGCAGGTTCTTTGGGGAAGTTATCAGGGTTTTCGCCCATTACCTTGTATTTACCATTGTCGCTGGTGATCTCGATCGCAAAATTTTTATCAATATTGAAGGTCAATGGCTGATCAGGAATATTTTTCAGCGAATCGAGCAGGATCTTGGCAGGGATACAAACTTTTCCGCTGTCTTTGGCTTCAATGTCCAATTGTATCCGCATTACAGTTTCCAGGTCGGTAGCCACTACCGTAAGCTTGTTCTTTTCTACTTCAAATAAGAAATCTTCCAGGATCGGCAAAACGGTATTGGCGTTGATCACACCGGAAATATGTTGCAATTGTTTCAAAAGAGAGGAGGAGGATACAATAAACTTCATCGTACAAATCGTTTGGGCGAAACTACTGATTTTTAATATATCGCAATATAAGCTGAGCCGGGGATTAGGTGGCTGCGCCTGTCTAAAAAGTTGTCCACCCGTTATTCGTTGGCCGATGGCCGACAGTTGTTAGTGGGTACATCGGGACCAGCAGTTCCTTTTCCATTGTCACCCCGGACCTGGTTTAAGACACATACAAGTTTAAAGAATATAAGATCCGGGGTCTCCTCAACATTGCGGAGACCCCGGATCTTAGCGTACTATACCAGTTATTCCCCTAAACCAGGTCCGGGGTGACAATGGAAAAAGAACTATTATCCGGGACCTGTTCAAGTCACACCCCGTCTGGCCATTGCTCAACAACCCTCGTTCAATGAACAACCAGCATCCTTGAAAAATTTCCAAAATTCAGATATAAATCCCTCCCTTTCCGCATGTTTTGTATCTTTCAGGCACCCAAATCTTTCGCTGAATATGTTTGAGAAACTCTTTGGTTGGGGAAAAAAGAAACCGGCTTCTGCGCCGGAATCCGTAATTCCCTTCGGCCGTTATTCGGATAATAATAAGCCCGTGGCAAAAGTGAACCGCTGGACGGATGCTGATAATCTTTTTAAAGAAAAAAAATACCCCGAAGGGCTGGATGCATTTTTCGATTACCTGCGGGACGATGTTTCCCAAAACGTAGTGTATGAAAGAAATGGGGCCGAAGGCCGGTTTGAATTTTACCAGGGCTCCAAAATTATCCGCGGTGCATTTGACGGCCAGCAACTGAAAGCCGAAGTGACCCTTGCCAGGATGCCACAACCGTCCGTGCCCGTTATGCGCCGACTGCTGGAAATGAATTTCAGTCTTTATTATAGCCGCTTTGCGCTCGACAACGACAGGCTTTGCATGCGCTTCGACACTCATATAGAATCTGCCAATCCCAGCAAGCTTTATTATGGTTTAAAAGAATTGTCGACCAAAGCCGATAAGCAGGACGATCTGCTGGTACAGGATTTTGCCACCCTGCAAATGGCCGATAGTGAACATGTGATAGAAATACCGCTTACCGAAAAAGAGATCAAATATGAATACCTGCAAAAATGGATCAAACAAACGCTTGACACCATAGCCGGCCTGGACGCAGATAAATTTTCCGGCGGCATTGCCTATATGCTGCTTTCGTTGGTTTATCGTATTGATTACCTCATTACGCCCGAAGGCAAATTGCTGAACGACCTGGAAAGGATCGCCGGTATTTATTTTAAAAAAGATGAACGGCCTGCCGTGGAAAAAAATCGTGATATGGTGGAAGAGTTCAAAAAGCTGCAGGCGAGAACGAAGGAAGATATTTTTGCCTACCTGTTCCGATCGAAATACACATTTGCGATTGTGGCGCCGCAAAACTATAAAGCAGTATCGGATTCCATACATGGCGCCAATCAAAGCATGGTATGGTACCGTGATAATAATTATCCTTTTATTGGCACACAGGTAACAGAATACGGAATTTCCTATTGCCAGTATTCTTACAGCCTGCCAAGAGTGATCACCGAGCTGTTCAATTTATACATGCACGTTAATTACAGTGATTATTTTGCTGCACTTGGTAATAAACAGGTTTATTATAATGCGACCATCAATCAATTCGACAGTGAAGCAATCATTAACCGGATAAAGGACATCCAGGAAAAATGGAAGGACAAATATCCGAACATGGATTTTAAAACACAGAATCTCCGCTTTGATAACCTCGTTAATTTTGATCAGACATTCACCACAGAGATGGAGTTTTTGAACATGGAAAGCAAATAAGAAAGAAGGCAAACCTATGGACGCACAGCAAATCATAGAACAATATCAGAATGCCGTTATCCAGATAGCTACTGCCACCGGCACCGGCACTGGTTTTTATATAAAAGAATACGACCTGATCGTAACCAACGACCATGTAGTAGCAGAAAATGCAGAAGTGACCGTGGCCGGTAAAGCTTTTGAAAAAACCATGTCACGCGTATGGTATACCGACCGTAAGCATGACCTGGCTTTCCTGGAAGCGCCCAGGCAGGTTGATCTGCCTGAAGTGAGATTGGGGCAGTATGAAAAAATGAAAGACGGCGATCATGTAGTCGCGATCGGCCATCCCTATGGATTAAACTATACGGCCACGCAGGGTGTGATCTCAAAAGTGGACCGCATCCGCGATGGATTGAAGTTTATACAAATCGATGCAGCCATCAATCCCGGCAATAGTGGCGGCCCACTCGTGAATTATGACGGAGAAGTGATCGGTGTGAACTCGTTTATCATCCGTGGCGGGGATAACCTGGGTTTTGCATTGCCGGTAAGCTACCTGCGTGAAGCATTGCAGTTGTATATACCCAATCGCGGACAGGCATCCACGCGTTGTTACAGTTGTGGCTACCTAGTTACATCTTCCAATATTGATTCTGCCAAATACTGCCCCAGTTGCGGCACAGAAGTAAAATTGCCGGAAATACCGGAAAAGGAAATGGAACCGGTTGGTGCAGCAAAAACGATAGAAGAAATATTAAAGGAGCTTGGCAAGAACGTGCGGCTGGCAAGAGAAGGTGCGAATCACTGGAGCGTAAAAGAAGGATCAGCCAAAATAAAAATTACCTATAATCCCGAGAACTTTTTTGTGGCCGGTGATGCCTATCTCTGCCAGATGCCGGCTGATCCCACCAAAATAAAACCGCTGTACCAGTTTCTGCTGCAGGAAAATTACCAGATCAATGGAATGGTGCTTAGCTGCATGAAGCAGAACATTGTACTTAGCTGCATCATGTACGATATGGACATGACCAAAGAAAATGGAGCAGAATCTTTCCGCAATCTTTTCCGCCAGGCAGATTACTATGATGATTTTCTGAAGAAGGAATACGGATGCCTCGACAGGCTGGAGGAATAAGCATGTACAAAAAACAACTCACGAAAGAGCAGGCTCTTCAAAAGCTTCGCCATTATTGCGCTTATCAGGAGCGCAGTCATGGTGAAGTAAAGGAAAAGCTGTATCAACTGGGAGTCTGGAAAAAAGATCATGATGAAATAATAGCTTCACTTATTGAAGATAACTACCTGAATGAAGAACGGTTTGCCATTGCTTTTGCCGGTGGTAAATTCAGGATGAAAGAATGGGGAAGGGTAAAGATCAAATATGAATTAAAACAAAAGCAGGTAAGCGATTACAGCATCCGCAAAGCGCTGAAAGAAATAAAGGAAGAAGATTACCTGAATGTTTTGCGTAAGCTCGCGCAGGAAAAATATGCAAGCCTCAAGAGCGAACAATATTTGGTTCGCAAGAAAAAGACAATGGATTATTTAATGCAAAAGGGTTTTGAACCGGAGTTGGTAACAGTGGTTTTAAAAGAAGTGACGGGAAAGTGATAATGGTTAACTCTTATACAGCGAATAAATAATTGTAGTATTCATTGTACAAAAGAAAATAGAATTAACTTGTTTCAATAGACTACCAATCCACCAAATAATGATAAGAATGAAACACTTTGGAGCGTTAAGCATATTCCTAATGCTTGGCTCTGCAGCCACTGCGCAATCCTGGAATATTACCGGCAACAGCGGTACAACGAGCTCTAATTTTGTCGGAAACACCGACAGTGTAGCCCTGATTTTCCGAACGAACAATCTCGAACGTGCGAGGATTACACCCAATGGCGGGAATTTATTGCTGGGAGTAACAGCCAATGCAGGATATAAGCTCGATGTTAATGGAGATATGCGCGTAGCCACGAATGCTATGATAAATGGGTATATTATTGGCAGACCTAATGGGACTGTCAATTTGATCATCGGAAATAGTGTATTGGCCAATATCACTACCGGAAACAGAAATATTGCAGTTGGGGCAAATGCCGGCAAGTATATCACAACCGGTTCAAATAATGTTGCCATTGGCAACGAAGCAATGAGTCATGTGAATGACACTGCTATAATTGGGGGAGCTGCTGTAGGCAACTCATCAAGAACGACGGGTGCTTACGGTAGCGCCTTTGGTTCTTCTGCTCTCGCGGGCATATACAGCTCCGCAATAGGAAGCAATGCATCAGCTTCGGCACAATCGACAGTAGCGGTCGGAAGATATAGTGAGGCTGGCTTCCTGGGAGCCGTAGCGATGGGAGCGGAAGCCAAAGTGAAGCATGTCGGAGGAGTAGCAATAGGTTACGGCCTCGAAACAACAGCTACTTATCAACTACTGATGGGAAACAAGTTAGCTGGCTATGGAACCCGGGATGTTTATATTGGCGGTGGTGTTACACAGCAATACGCATCAAACTACGGTCCTCTCACCATTCAGCCAACAGGCCAGTCGGGCACCAATCAAACCGGTCAAACCATCCGTATTGCAACCGGCAAAGGAACCGGCACCGGCGCTTCTGGTGATATTCACTTTATGACCAGTGTACCCAGAAGCAGCGGAGACACTCTGCAAAATATTGCGACAGCAATGATCATCAAAGGAGCAACCGGTAATGTTGGTATTGGTACTATTAAGGTAGCCGATACGGCCTATCAATTATTTGTTGAAAAAGGGATCCGCACAAGAAAAGTAAAAGTGGATGTAACCAGTTGGCCAGACTATGTTTTCGATGAGCAATACAAATTGCAGGACCTTGCCGAACTGGAAACGTATATCCGGAAGAACAGACATCTTCCTGAAGTTCCTTCTGCACAGGAAATAGAGAAAGAAGGAGTAAACCTGGGAGATAATCAAACTTTGCTGCTTAAAAAAATCGAAGAACTGACACTGCACTTAATCGAAATGGATAGACGCGCTATTGAAATGGATAAACGTGTTCAACAACTGGAAAATGAAAACAAGATACTGAAGGAAGAAATGAAGAAGGCAGATAAGTAATTTAATAGAGATTATAACAAAGCCGAAGGTCAACTCCTTCGGCTTTGTTATTTTTACAGTTCCAAAACAAGATTATGTCTTCACTTACTGTCAGCCTCATCCAAACAAACCTCCATTGGGAAAACAAAGCAGCCAACCTGGCCATGCTGGAAGAAAAGATAATGGGGATAAAGGAAAAGACCGAGCTGGTGGTCCTGCCCGAAATGTTCAGCACCGGTTTCAGCATGCACCCTGAAACACTGGCCGAAACAATGGAAGGAGAGACTATCCAATGGATGAAAAGAATAGCCGCAGCTAAAAAGATCATTCTTACAGGAAGTGTTATTATCGAAGAAGAAGGAAATTATTATAACCGGCTTGTGTGGATGCTTCCCAATGGTCAATACGGCATCTATGACAAACGCCATCGCTTTGCCTATGCCGGTGAGGATAAACATTACACTGCCGGTTCAAAACGGCTGATCGCTTCTGTAAAAGGCTGGAAGATCAACCTTCTTGTTTGTTATGATCTTCGCTTCCCGGTCTGGGCCCGCCAGCAATCACAGCCCGAAGGGCCGGAATATGATCTGTTGATTTACGTAGCCAACTGGCCTGAACGCCGCATCAATGCCTGGAAAACACTGCTGCAGGCCCGGGCGATCGAAAACCAATCTTTTGTTATTGGGGTGAACCGTGTTGGGGAAGATGGTAATGGCATTCCTCATACCGGCGAAAGCATGGTGGTGGACGCAATGGGTGAAGTGCTTTATCAAAAGAAAGATGAAGAGGCTGTTTATACTATCACCCTTCAGAAAGGACCATTGGAGACAGTGAGGGAAAAACTGCCTTTTTTGAAAGATGCCGACGGTTTTATGATACTGGAAGAGTAATTATTGATTGGGATCTTTATCCTGCTTTATTAATTCCATCGCTTTTACCAGTTTGTAATCGATCCCTTTTCTTACAGCGTCCACTGTTGGAAAAGAAGGAATTTCAGGCTGCACGCCTCTTCCATCTTTCGGTACATTTTTATCGATCACCAACCGGAAAAGCGGTAAACGGAAGCGCACTTTTGTTCCCGGCAATGTCATATCTGGTATCAGCCAGGCAGAATTTCCGTAAGCACCGCCACCGGTTTCCTCTCCTATCACTGTTACATTATCCTGCTTCATGATAGCGCTTGCAAACAGCGTGGTGGCTGAAAAAGAATTACCACCGGTGAGGATATAGGTTTTGCCATCAAAATGATTTTTCTTCTTTGGCTTGAACAAATGACGTTCGTAGTATTTGAAATGATATTTCCCATCTTTCCGCTTTGGAGCAAACAGGGTGAGGAAAAGCCGGTTAAAAAAATCATTCTGTATATAACGGCTATAGGTTTTTCTTTTGCGGACAGCATATAACGAATCTGCCACCTTGAATGGATGATCGCTTAAAAACCGGGTGATCAGGGTAGAATTGGTCACACTGCCGCCTCCATTCCCTCTTACATCAATAATGAGATGTTCAATCTTGTTTTTCTTTAAAGCCCTGAATGAACGGCGGAAAAATCCTTTCAATCCAAAACCGCGGCCAAATGAATTGAGGTCCATCATTGCAACATGATCGGTTGTATCGAGCTTCAATAAGCGTACAGCATTCCTCCGCATTTCTTTTCGCTCTTTTCTGGATGGTTGGGGCAATCGCCTTACCGGAACTGCCTGCGCCCTTGCCATTGTATCCGCGCCGGGGAAGAAAGGCCTGAGCAGCGTGGTGCCTGCACGTCCCATGCTGTCAATAAAATTTATACTGTACGCTGGCGGATAACCAAACAAGGTGCTGTAAAGAGAACCAAAATACCCGCGGTTGCTCAAGACCTGGTATTTGTTTGTTCTGTTGTAACCATCTGTTCCAATATAACTGAAAAGCGTATCCACGATCTTATCCATTGGCAAGCCGTTGATGGCCGTGATAAGCGTGCCTCTTTTCAGAATGGAATCACGGCGGTTGAGGTTGGCGGCAACCACGGCCGTGTCCTGCCAAAGCTTAAGGCTTAAAGGAAATACACGGCCCAGGCGTACCGTGTCCTGGTATTTGGCAAAAGTTTTGGACGGGCGAACAGAAGTGTGGCCACAGTTTATTTTCGCCGTCACGTAAGACAGTATTTTTCTGAATTCAGGCTCCGTCAATGAATCATTCAATTGCTGAAACCCTTTATCAAAATAATAGTTCATGCTGTCTTTGCTGGTATACCAGTAAAGACCGGGATGAGCTTCTTCGAGCGTTTGCCGGTAAATGGCATAATCCTTTTGCAATACCTCCGGCGGATATTTTTTATAAGGAGAAAAGGACGATTTGGCAACGCCGCATCCCGTTATCACAGCCAATAGATATAAGATCAGCAGTTGCCGCATAGATTTAGATATGGTGGCCGGGTTTGGATTAAACGGTTAAAACTATTTTGTCAAATGATTCCATCCCTGCGCCGTTATTGCATGTTTGCCCCCACCTTTTGTAATGATGTGAGCGCCCTGCTCCGGCTCTGTCATATACCCTATCACACTAATTTCTTCATTTAAAACCAATTTATCGTAATCAGATTGAGGAATGGTAAATAATAATTCATAATCTTCTCCCCCGCTCAATGCACAGGCCGTGGGGTCGATCTCAAATTTGAATGCAGCTTTCTTCATTTCTTCAGCAATCGGCAGTTTATCTTCATACAACACACAGCCGAGATTGCTGTCTTTACAGATATGCAGGATATCCGAGCTAAGCCCATCGCTGATGTCCATCATGGAAGTAGGAACAATGGACTCTTTTGCCAGGAATTCAATAACATCCTTTCTGGCTTCCGGCTTCAGCAACCGTCCGATCACATAAGCTTCCCCTTCCAGATCGGGCTGCACATTCGGGCTTTCGCGGAAAATCTTTTTTTCCCTTTCCAGGAAAAGCAATCCTATATAGGCAGCGCCTAAATCGCCGCTTACGCAAATAAGGTCTCCTTTTTTAGCCGTGCTTCTTTTCACATATTTATCAGGCGCCACTTCGCCGATGGCGGTAACAGAAATGATAAAACCCTTTTGGGAAGAAGTGATATCGCCTCCAACCAGGTCCACTCCATAAGCAGTGCAGGCCGCATATACGCCTTCATAAAACTCGTCCACTGCTTCCACGCTGAAGCGATTGCTGATGCCCAGCCCGATCACGATCTGCGTGGGCGTTGCATTCATCGCATAAATATCGCTCAGGTTTACGATCACGCTTTTATAGCCAAGATGCTTCAGGGGCGTATACATCAGGTCGAAATGCACACCTTCTACCAGCAGATCTGTGGTGATAACGGTTTGCTTGCCGAAGTGGTCTATCACTGCCGCATCATCTCCCACTCCGAGCAGGGAAGAAACATTTTGCAGTTCTATATTTTTGGTAAGATGGTCGATCAGGCCAAACTCACCCAGTGAGGATATTTCTGTCCGTTCCATACAGTTGTCTTTAATTCAAAATTCAAAAGTAAAAATTAAAAAACGGGTTGCTCACTCCTGTTAAATCAAAAAGGCCTGGAGTTTTGCATTTTGATTTTTTACTTAAAATCAGAGATCTTTCCGTTTGTTAATAACATCCAGCATTTCATCATGTATCCTGCCATTGGTTGCGAGGATACGGTGTTGATAGGGCGAATATTTATTGCCATCAAAATCGGTTACTCTACCGCCGGCTTCTTCCACGATAAGATAGCCTGCAGCACTGTCCCATGCTTCCAGCTTATGTTCATAAAACCCATCAAACCGTCCGCAAGCCACCCAGCAAAGATCGATGGCAGCCGCACCCAGCCGGCGAACAGGCACTCCTTTGCGGATGAACCGTTCAAAAACTTCCAGCGGGCCATTAGGCATATTGATATAAGTATAAGGAAAACCGGTGACCAGACAAGAATTTACAACAGAAGATCCCTGGCTCACCTGTATCGGCTGATCATTTAAAGTGGCGCCAGCCCCTTTTTCTGCAAAGAAAAATTCATTCATGTGGGGATTATAGACCGCACCCATTATCACCTGCCCGTCTTTTTCAATGCCAATGGATACACAATTGATAGGAATGCCATGGGCAAAATTGATCGTGCCGTCGATCGGGTCAATGATCCACTTGTAATTGGAGTCCTGGATAATTTCACCGGCCTCTTCGCTTAATACATAATGTTCCGGAAACCGGGATTTGATCACTCCCAGTATCGCTTTTTCGGATGCATGATCGGCTTCCGTTACCGGGTTGTTCACTCCTGTTTTATTGCTGATCTTGAATTCTTTCTGGAAAAAGCGTTGTATTTCTGCAGCACCGGCCCTGGCCGCCTCAATAAGTGTTGTTTTAAGCATGCGCAAAGATAACTTTCCACCGCCAACCTCCTGCATTAAGCATCTACTGCCTTCATCGACTCTTCTGAGTATCTCAGGCCCGAAGCCACACCTTTGGGCGCAATGGCATCAATAACAGCAAGGTCGGCATCTGTAAGCACCACATTCTGTGCTCCCGCATTTTCTTCCAGGTAAGCGACCCTTTTGGTGCCGGGTATCGGGAAAATATAATCTCCCTGTGCCATCACCCAGGCAAGAGCCAGTTGTGAAGCCTTGCACCCTTTTTCTATGGCCAGCTCTTCCAGTTTTTTTACCAGGTCAAGATTTTTCTGGAAGTTTTCGCCCTGAAAACGGGGTGAGAACCGGCGGTAATCGTCCGGGGCAAGGTCTTCAAACTTCCGGAACTGCCCGGTGAGGAATCCCCGGCCCAGGGGGCTGTACGCTACAAAAGCGATCCCCAGTTCCTTGCAGGTTTGCAACATACCATCTTCCGGTTCGCGGCTCCAGAGTGAGTATTCGGTTTGCACCGCAGAAACAGGAAATTCAGCATGTGCTTTACGAAGGGTTTGTGGCGACACTTCGGAAAGCCCGATTCCCTTTACTTTTCCTTCTTTTACCAGTTGCCCCATGGCGCCGACCGTTTCTTCAATAGGCACTTCGGGGTCTTTGCGGTGGAGATAATACAGGTCAATTGTATCTGTGCCCAGCCGTTTCAGGCTTCCTGCAACGGAAGAGCGCACATATTCCGGCCTTCCGTTTATGCCTCTTTTAGAGGGGTCATTGGGATCGCGCACAATGCCAAACTTAGTGGCCAGTGTTACTGCCTGGCGGTGTTTTTTCAACGCTTTTCCTACAAGCTCTTCATTGGTATGAGGGCCATACATATCAGCAGTGTCCCAGAAGGTGATGCCCAGTTCAATCGCCCGGTCCAGCACTTTCAGCGATTCTTCATCATTCCTTGAGCCATAAAAATCGCTCATGCCCATACAGCCGAGGCCCAAAGCAGATGCTTCCAAACCCTGTGAACCTAATTTTCTTTTTTTCATACTACTATTTTTGAATGACATAATGCGGCAGTGGTTTCAGGTTAGTGGGGAAGTTGCCCGGGATACAGAAGACCCAGGGCTTTTAAGATAACAGACGCCTTATATGAATGTTCGCCCGGTTTTTCTTTCTTTGCATTACCTCACAAAATTAAACTGTTTGAGTGGATCTGACGATTATCATAGTGAATTATAATGTCAAGCACTTCCTGGAGCAATGTCTTTGCTCTGTACGTAAAGCAGTGCAGGGTTTGCAGGCAGAAATAATTGTAATAGATAATAAATCAACAGATAACAGCCTGGAATATCTTCAGCCGCGTTTTGCTGAAGTTATTTTTATCGTCAATCAAGCCAATACGGGCTTTGCACAGGCCTGCAACCAGGGATTGAAACAGGCACAGGGGAAATATATTCTTTTTCTGAATCCTGATACCATTTTACCGGAAGACTGTTTGCAAAAATCCATTGCATTTCTCGAAGCGCGTCCTGAAGCAGGAGCGCTTGGTATAAAAATGATAGATGGAAGCGGTCATTTTCTCCGGGAATCCAAACGGTCATTCCCTTCCCCGCTCACTTCTTTCTATAAGTTATCAGGCTTAGCGAAACTCTTTCCCCGCTCCGCGGTTTTTGCACGTTATCATCTTGGCAACCTGGATGAAAATAAAGATCATCCCGTGGATGTGCTGGCCGGCGCATATATGATGGTGAAAAAAGAAGTGCTGGACAAAACAGGTGCTTTTGATGAAACCTTTTTTATGTATGGAGAAGATGTTGATCTGAGCTATCGCATACAGCAAGCGGGATATATCAATTATTATTATTCCGGCAGCAGCATCATCCATTTCAAAGGAGAAAGCACGAAGCGTGGCAGCATGAATTATGTCCGCATGTTTTATAATGCCATGAGCATTTTTGTAAGAAAACATTATGGTGGCAGCAAAGCCAGCATTTTTAATTTCTTTATTCATATTGCTATCTGGGCAAGGGCTGCCATGTCGGCCATGGCCGGCTTTATCCGCCGCATCGGTTTGCCGTTGATAGATGCATGCATTATTCTTCTATCATTCTGGATAATGAAAAACATCTGGAATGCTTATGTAAAAACGGATACGCAATACGAAACAAAGATCCTGTGGATTGCTTTTCCGGCATTTACCCTTGTTTACCTGCTTACAGCATATTATGCAGGATTGTATGATCGCTGGTATAAAAGATCAGAGCTGGTAAAATCCACTCTTATCGCCACCATTGTTTTACTGGCAGGATATGCTCTTATGCCCGAACAGTACCGTTTTTCCCGGGGCATTATTTTTTTTGGTGCATTACTGGCATTTATATTGATCGCAGTATTGCGGTGGGTGCTGGTGCAAACAGGTGTATTATCAGGCAGCAATGAAAAAGATGATCATGGCAGTACATTGATCGTAGGAACAAAGGCAGAATATGAAAACTGCCTGCAACTGATGAATGAAGCGGGAGCGCAACAAAAAATACTGGGCTGTGTGGCAATGGAGCCGGGTGATGAAACTGCGCAGGGAAAATGGCCGGCCCTCGAAAATGTAGTACGCTCAGTGCCGTTAAAGGAAATTATTTTTTGCCAGGGTTTTCTTTCTTTTAAAGATATCGTGGATTTTTTGCCACAGTTGAAAAATAAAACAAAACTGATGGTCCATGCTGAGGGAAGCCAAAGCATTGTAGGCAGCAAATCAGGAAAAAGCTCCGGCGAATCCTTATCCAGGGAAAATGGATTTCATTTAGCCGATCCTTACAACAGAAGATTAAAACGATTGTTGGATGTATCAGTCGCTTTTATTGGCGTGATCGGTTTTCCCGTTCATTTATTTATCGTAAAAAAACCATTCAGCTTTTTGTCCAATTGCCTGTCTGTATTGATTGGCCACAAAACATGGGTAGGATATAATGCTGCAACCAATGACCTTCCCCCACTCCGGCACGGTATTCTTACCAGCAATGGTTTACCGGCAGGCCAGCAACAAGCCCTTCCATTACAAAGCCTGCAAATGATGGACTACTGGTATGCGAGGGATTATGAAGTGGGGAGGGATATAAAACTGATAAGGACTGGCTACCGAGAGTTAGGCGCGAATCCCGCGAATAAGGCGTGAGTGTCGAGAGCCAAGTATTATTGGCGCGAATAACGCGAATAGTGTACTTAGCCCACCAATGTTTACGAACCGGAAATGGCACAGTGGCTCGTATTGTTTTCAACCCCTATTGCACTCTTTCTGCCTATATTCGCATTATTCGTGGCAATAGCGTGCAATTTGTATCATTCACGCCTTATTCGCGACATTCGTGTTTAATTATGGCTTCTATTATAGATATCAAACTACCCAAAGCGATTGCTGCCGCTCTCCGGATCCCTCCCAATGATCCGAGAAGGCAACAGGTGAAAGTGTTGAAGAAACTGCTGAAGAAGGCGAGGTTTACAGAATTCGGGCAACATTATCGCTTTGATGAAGCATTATTGAACCGAAACCCGGCCAAAAGTTTCCAGGAATTGGTGCCGGTACATGATTATAACAGGATATATGAGGAGTGGTGGAAAAAAACGCTCGATGGTGTGCCTGATGTAACCTGGCCCGGAAAAATAAAATATTATGCACTTAGTTCCGGCACTTCCGAATCAGCCAGTAAATATATTCCCGTTACCAAAGATCTGCTTCGCAGCAATACGATCAATTACATACGGCAACTGATAAGCGTTTTCGGATATGAAGATGCCAACCGCAAAGCACTGACCAGGGGCTTTCTCATGCTTGGCGGAGCCACTGACCTGCAAAAAGGCGAAGCCGGCTGGTATGCCGGCGACCTGAGCGGTATACTGGCTAAAAAAAGGCCATTCTGGTTTCAGACTTTTTATAAACCGGGAGGGCGCATTGCTGCTATAAAAGACTGGAATCAGAAACTGAATGAGATCGTTGAGCATGCAAAGGATTGGGATATCGGCTACATCGTAGGCGTGCCTGCCTGGTGCCAGATGTGCATGGAGATGATCATTGAACACTACAAAGTGAAGAACATTCACGAGATATGGCCCAATTTCGGTGTGTTCGTGCATGGAGGTGTGGCATTTGAACCATACAAAAAAGGGTTTGAAAAATTATTGGGCCACCCGATCGTATACATCGAGAACTATCTTTCCAGTGAAGGCTTTATCGGTTATAAAACACGGGAGCATGCAAAAGGAATGCAACTGATACTGAACAACAATATCTTTTTTGAGTTCGTACCTTTTGATGAAAAAAATTTTGACAGTGAAGGAAAGATTGTTGCTGACCCTGATGCAAAAATGATCCATGAAGTGGAAGCTGGCAAAGAATATGCATTGCTGATGAGCACCAATGCCGGTGCGTGGCGCTACCTGATCGGCGATACCATCAAATTTGTTGACCTGGAGAAAAATGAAGTGGCTATCACAGGCCGCACCAAACACTTCCTCAGCCTGGTGGGCGAACACCTGAGCGTGGAAAACATGAACAAAGCGATCCAGTTGGTGAGTGAAGAGTTTAACATGAGCATTCCTGAATATACTGTGGTGGGCTTTCCCTATGAAGGCTTTTTTGCGCACAAATGGTATATTGCCACCAACGATCAGATAGATGCGGAAATCCTGCGCCGCAGGATAGATGAAAACCTCCGTATGTTGAATGATGATTATGCTACGGAAAGGGACAGTGCATTGAAAGCTGTTTTTTTGGAAGTATTGCCACAGGAGCAGTTCCTGAAATTTATGGAAATGAAAGGTAAACTGGGCAGCCAGCATAAATTTCCCCGTGTAATGAAGGGGAAAATGCTGGAAGAATGGAACAGGTTCCTGGAAACAGGTGCGATATAATTTGCAAACGATTAAGAAGCCTCTTTTATGTGGGAAGCCTTGCTCAAAGGGATCACGCTGGGATTATTGCTGAACATATCTGTAGGACCGGTTATTTTTTCAATCATCAAGCAAAGCCTGAATAACGGACACAGGGGAGGAATGGCATTTGTATTAGGGGTTTCATTCAGCGATATCTTATTGGTGCTGGTGAGCAACGTATTTACAGGACTGTTCAGCAGTATCAGCAGCCACAGTACGATGATCGGTATTGCCGGCAGCATTTTCCTGATCGTATTGGGTGTTTACTTTGTTTTTTTCAAAAAAGTAAAATTGAATGAAAAAGGGCAGCAAGCCACATTAAGCTTCCGCAGAAGTGATTACGCCAAAATATTCCTCTCCGGGTTTTTTATGAACCTGCTTAACCCGGGCATCTTTCTTTTCTGGATCACCACTTCCACTTCTTTGATCAGCCATACAGTGGAACAGAAGCTGATCATCTACATCACCTGCCTGCTGATGGTGCTGGCTGGTGATATTGCCAAAGTAATGCTGGCCGGTAAAATACGCAACCGTCTTACACCGCACAATATTCATATCATTAACCGTATCAATGGCATTATCCTGATCGGTTTTGGAATAGCGTTGATATGGGGATTGGTATTTTATGTAAATAAGGGTTAAACGGATTTAACAAATAGGGAAAATATTAGATCGTATGTTTGGTGTATGAACCGGCTGTTTATATCCATCCTGTTTATTGTTTCCTGCTTATCTGCATCTTCACAGTCGGGCTATCTTTTTGTGAAAAAAGGACTCAAGAAAAAGAGAACGTATACGGAGTATGACTATATCTTTCTCAAACTGAATAATGGTACTTATCAATATGGAATGATCACCCGGCTGATGAATGACACCATCTGGGTGGCAGGCACTCCTGTTCCCCGCACAAGCGTGACAGAAGTGATCATCCGGAGAAAAGGAAAAAAAGAATGCCGGGTTGATGCTAAGAAACTGCTACTGATCACAGGTGGTGTAGCGCTCGTTACGGCCGGCTTATCTATCAGCAAGCAGGCAAGCTTCAAAGAAGCACTGACCGCGGGGTTGGTAATTGGCTATGGGCCGCTATTAATTGATTGTTTAAGCAAAAAAATATCTCTCAGCAGGAAAAGTTATAAGATCGGCGGAAAGTTCCGTTTGCAGATGCTGGATTTCTACGTCCCCCGACAGCGTGCATTTTAAGTAGCGACTATAAACACTATTGTGTATTATTGTGGTCAATGAAAGACGCAGGTTTTCTTCAAAAGCTCTGGCGATGGACAAAAAGGATTTTCCTCATATTATTCATTGCGCAGTTTGTTTACATCATTCTATTGAAATGGGTAGATCCTCCCATTACGCTTACACAATTGAGCAGTTGGATCACCGGTCATGGATTGAAACGGGATTATGTAGATAAGGATGAGATCTCTCCCAATGCCAGGCTGGCCGTAATTGCTTCCGAAGACCAGTTGTTCGTAGATCATAGCGGCTTCGATTGGAAAAGCATCCAGAAAGCCATGAAGTATAATGAAAAAAAACCAGGCCGCATCCGTGGCGGCAGCACCATTAGCCAACAGGTTGCAAAAAATGTTTTTCTCTGGCAGGGACGGGACTTTATCCGGAAAGGGCTGGAAGTTTATTTCACGTTTATGATAGAAAAGATCTGGGGTAAAGAAAGAATACTGGAAGTGTACCTGAACGTGATTGAAATGGGCGAGGGAATATTTGGTATAGAAAGAGCGGCGAATATTTATTTCAACAAAACGGCTGCTAACCTCAGTCAGCAGGAAGCGGCGCTTATTGCAGCCTGCCTTCCCAATCCTAAACAGTATAAAATAAGACCACCTTCTTCCTATGTGATCGGCCGGTCGAGAAAGATCATGCAGCAAATGAATTTTCTGCGTCCGGATCCGGATATACAGGCTGTGATATTCCCAAAAGTAAAAAAGGCCAAGGCAAAGAAATGAGTGATTACGGGGCTTCCAGTAGCTTATCAACAGCTTTCACTGCTTTGGCCAACCGCTCTTCGTAATTACCGCTTATATCAACCCATGGCGTGGATTGATTCACCATGGTGTCTTTATAAATAAAATACAGCTTCTTTCTTGTTTCCAGGTCAGGATATTCACGCAATTCATCCTTTACCCAGGGAAGGTCCACATTGCATAAAAGATAGAGATCGTATTTCCTGGAAACGATATTATCCAGCACAAACCGGTGGCAATTGCCAAACACAAACTCGCACCATACTTTCATCACGTACATGTCCGTATCAATAAAAAGGGGTATTTGGCCGCCATCTTCCAGTAAGGGCAGGGAATGCTCTTCCAGGCTGGTGGTGTACTCATCTTCCAGCGCCAATTGCCCTTTTGCAATAGTGAGCAGGTCATCGAAAGAGTAATCAGTTCCGTTGGTCAACAGAAATTCCCGCGCAAATTCAGGGCACCAGGCAGATTCATAGTGTAGGGCCAGTTGCTCTGCCAGGGTACTTTTGCCGGTGCTTTCCGGGCCAATAATAACGATCTTTTTAAGCATGATTTTCTTTAGCTCTTTTCTTCCATTCAATTAAACCAAACACGGCCATAATGAACAACACGATATAAAACACACTGGTAAATGTAAGTCCTTTGATAAAATACAACGGCACCGACGCACAATTAGTGGCAAGCCACCAATACCAGCTTTCTACTTTTTTTCTTGCCATCAGCCACATGCCTGTAAATGCAGTAGCAGAAGCAAACGCATCTCCCGCAGGAATAGTGCCGGGAAAAAAATTTTGTTTCAGGAAAGTCAGGGCTGCAAAAATGCCGATATAAAAAGCCGCAAAAAAAAGCAATTGATCCCGCCAGTCGCGGGCTGATGAGAACGTGATCTTTACTATATGCTCATGCTGCTGATCACGCCTGGCCCAAAGTATCCAACCATAAATGCTCATGGCAGTATAGTACAGGTTCACGCTTGCTTCCCCGAGCAGATGATATTTGAAGCTGATGTACACATAGCTCACCGTACTGATCAACCCCACAGGATATACCCAGATATTTTCCAGCCGGCTGAACCATACACTGGCAATGCCGGAAAAAATAGCAAGATATTCCAGCCAGGTAGAGTTTTTGAAACCTTCAATAAACTGGTGATAAATTTCCTGGAAGCGCACGGGCAGAGTTTGAAAAGGAAAGATAAAAACTTAGCAAGAGCTTTTATTGTTGCACCACAAATTTTTTATCTGTTCTTGTACCGTTTAATACTTTTTAAATACCTGATTCCTTTGGATGTCTGAAAACGTGTAGGCACCTGTTGCCACTTCCCGTCCTTATCGTAAACCCAAACTAGAAAGTGAAGATGCGGGAAAGCTGCATACCCGGTTTTTCCGCTCAATCCGATTACCTGTCCTTTTTGAACCGTGTCGCCCACATTTACCAGTGCTCCATCCTTTTGTAAATGCCAGTAACCGGCTCTTGATCCATCAGGATGTTGTATGATGATATTATTTCCATCAGTACGGTATTTTTTCTTCAATCCTCCTCTTTCACCATCTTCTTTTACGCGGATCACCACACCTTCACGGGCAGCACAGATTTTGGTACCGCGTTTCATTTTAAAGTCCAATGCAACCCGTTCTTTATGGGAAAAATGGCTGAAATAGCCCTGCACCATCCAGTAAGCTTTGCCCTTTTCATAAGGCAGTGCATACACATAGCTGGTATCATCTTTAATAGCCCCGCTTTGCAAAAGTTTTATTTCTTCCCTCAAAGGATTTTTGCTGACAGAGCAACTGGCGAGTACTATTATACAGAGTGAAAAAAATATTTTCATCGTACGGCGCAAACTACTTCCTTTATTGTGTGAGTACCTTCATGCACCGGAGTCCTCACACATCTTCTTTAAATTGTTCAAACCTTTCTCAAACTGGATATTCAGGTTTTTGTTCAGCAGCGGTCCCACTAACCGCGCAATCGGCCAGGGCAATTCTCCACTGTTTTGCCATGTCACTTTTGTTTCATCGGTCCCCCAGGGCTCAAAGAGCCAGTTATCCCTGGCCTTGCTTTTCCAGGGCTTCAGGAACTCAAGCTGGAAATGAATATGCTTGCTGTCTGCTGAAAGAAGAGTGAAATTACCTACTCCCACTTTTTTTCCTTCCCAGGCGTACCGGTGCCCGGGTGTTTTCGGAGTACCGGTGATCGTGTTTTTGACAGAAGGATCTGATTGCTGCCAGGGATTCCATTGGCTGTAGAGATGAAGATCACCAACATGGTCCATTACTTTTTCAACAGGAGCCATGATCACCATCGTTTTTTCAATATTAAAACCCTTGGGCATAAATGCTGCAAGTATCAGTAAAAAAAGAATGAGGCCGGCAAAGATGTAAACAAAGATCATGTCGGTGGTTTTGGACTGTCAAGGTAATAAATTTAGATGATAGAAGGGGAACCCGGCATCTCCCTACTTTTGCAGGGATAAAACTTACTATATGAAAATTGCTGTACTGGGCGCAGGTATGGTTGGCCGGGCTATTGCACTTGATCTTGCCTATGATCACCAGGTCACTTCTTTTGATATTCATTCTTCCAATCTGGACCTGCTGAAATCATCCAATAATGCTGTTCAAACAATCAAAGCCGATCTTTCAATATATAACCAGTATGATCATTGGCTGCAGCCTTTTGATATGGTTGTTACCGCCGTACCCGGCTTTATGGGTTTTGCTACACTGGAAGCAGTGATCAGGGCCGGTAAAAATGTAGTGGACATTTCTTTCTTTCCGGAAGATGTATTGCAATTGGATCCATTAGCGAAAGAAAAAAATGTTACTGTGATAACGGATTGTGGTGTGGCACCCGGCATGAGCAATTTTATCATCGGCCGCTATAATGCTGTAATGAAGATTGATGAAGTGGAATGCTATGTAGGGGGATTGCCAAAAGAAAGAATCCCTCCATTTGAGTATAAAGCGCCTTTCTCTCCTGTGGATGTGATACAGGAATATATCCGCCCGGCCCGGCTTGTTGAAAATGGCCAGGTGGTTATTAAACCAGCCATGAGCGGGAGGGAAATACTTTTCTTTAATGGCGTAGGTGAGCTGGAAGCTTTCAATACAGATGGCCTTCGCAGTCTTCTTTATACCATGCCGCATATTGCCAGCATGAAAGAAAAAACACTTCGCTATCCCGGGCATGCTTCGCTGATCATTGCATTGCAGCAGGCAGGATTTTTCAACACTGATCCGGTTACAGTACAGGGCCAGCCGGTGATCCCGCTGGAATTCACTTCCCGCCTGCTCGTTGATCAATGGAAACTGATGCCTGGTGAAGAAGAATTTACCGTTATGAAAGTATTGATAAAAGGAGAAGGAAAAACGGTTGAGTACAACCTGCTTGACCGTTACGATCCGGTAAGCAAAACCTCTTCCATGGCAAGAACAACAGGATACACCTGCACTGCAGCAGTGAATCTTTTAATAAAAGGGTTGTTTAATAAGCCCGGTGTTTTTCCTCCGGAACTGATAGGAGCGGATAAAGCCTGTTTCGATTTTGTATTGAACTATCTGGGAGCACGTGGTGTGAAATGGGTGAAGTCTGAAAAATAAAAAAGCATGTAAGATTCTTACATGCTTTTCAAAATTTATTTACAGTAACTATTACTCTGCTTCTGCTACCACTTCCTTCACTTCAGGGATCATTCTCTTCATCATTCCTTCAATACCTGCTTTCAGTGTGATCATGGATGAAGGGCAACCACTGCAGCTTCCCTGCATGGCCAGGTTTACCGTACCGGCTTCATAGCTTTTGAACTGTATAGCACCGCCATCCATTTCAACAGCAGGACGAACATAGTTATCAAGCAATTCTTTGATCCTTTTTACCACATCGTCATCATCCGCGGCCACTTCATTGCTGCTGGCGGGCTTAACGATAGCCAGTTCTTCTTCATTCACTACAGGCTTGCCTTCTTCCAGGTAGTCTTTCAAAAACTGACGGATGGAAGGGATCACATCATTCCAGTCTGTATCCGCAGTTTTGGTAAGCGTCACAAAATTGCTGGCGATGAACACAGCTTTGATGAAAGGAAAACCAAACAGCTCGGTAGCCAGCGGTGAAGGCTTGGCACTTTCTGCATCCGGGAAATCAATGCTTTTACCGGGGTAAAGAAGTTTATTCGCCACAAACTTCATCGTTTCCGGGTTCGGCGTCATTTCTGTATAGATACTGATAATAGGATTACCTGTTTTTATCATAACTCACTTTGTTTAAGTGCCGGCCTTTGTTGAAATCTGACCGGCAATGCAAAAATAACAATAAAACTGCACGGATGTTCGGAATAAAATCCGGCAAAAACCCTGTATCGTAAATGAAGGCCAGGGCCTACTTTTGTGCCCTCCAAAGCAAGGATAAAATGAAGAAAATGTATCATCTGGCAACCTGCACCACCTGCCAGGCCATTATCAGGGAAACCGGGATCGGAAAACTGGCTGAAGCAGGAAAAATTGAAATGCAGGACATTAAGACCGAAAAGATCACGCCTGCCCAACTGGACCAACTGAAGGAAATGGCAGGCAGCTACGAAGCGCTTTTCAGCCGCCGGGCAATGAAATACAAGGAGCTGGGCTTAAAAGACAAAGCCCTTACAGAGAAAGATTACCGGAATTATATCCTTGATGAATACACTTTTTTAAAACGCCCGGTAACCATTCTCGGCAAGCAGATATTCATCGGAAGCGAAAAAAAATCTGTAGAGGCGTTGAAAGCTGCGATCAAAGGCTAATGCCCTTCCTGGGGTTTGCCTTCGATCACTTCCAGCATCTCCGGGTGTTTTTTCTTATCATCCTTTAACACCCAGTAAGCGATTACAGCACTGGTCAGCATTAATATGCCGCCCAGGAAGAAAGCTGCGCCGGGAAAATAAATGGCTGGTCCATCTTTTTTGGTGAAATAAGAAAATACATAGGTCATAAGTAAGGGGGCAACGATCATTGTTGCGCTCATCAGGCTGGTCAGCGTTCCCTGCAATTCTCCCTGTTCATTCGGCTTCACATGTCCGGCAATGATCGCCTGCAATGCCGGGCCTGCAATACCTCCCAGGCAATAGGGAATAAGAAATGCGAACATCATCCACCCTTGTGTAGCAAATGCGAAAAGGAACAAACCGATGGAATAAAGGAACAGGCCAACATACACACTTTTTTCATTACCGATCTTTGGTGTCAGCACCCTCGTTAAGCCTCCCTGCACTGCAGCAACCAGTATGCCCACTACAGCAAGTGATGCACCGATCAACCCTTCACTCCATCCGAATTTCTCAATATTGAAAAAGCTCCATGTTGCCTGCACTGAATAGCCTGCGATATAAACGAGGATCAATGCACCAACCAGCCCCAAAATGGTGGGGTATCTTTTCAAAAGCATGAATGGCCCTAAAGGACTGGCCCTTATCCATTCAAATTTTCTTCTTCTTTCAACAGGCAGCGACTCGGGTAAAACGAAATAACCATAAAGCCAGTTAAGGCCTGTAAGAACGGCTGCTGCAATAAAGGGAACCCTTGGCCCCAGCTCACCAAGCAAACCGCCCAGCGCAGGCCCGATAATAAAACCAAGACCAAAAGCAGCACCGATCATACCAAAATTCTTTGCTCTTGTTTCTGCGGTGCTTATATCTGCTATATACGCGGCGGCAGTAGTGAAGCTTGCACCGGTTATGCCTGCTACAATGCGGCCGATAAAAAGAAAGATCAAAGATGGCGCCCAGGAAAGAAAAACATAATCCACTGCAAAGCCGAATAAGGAAGCCAGTATGATCGGCCGCCTTCCGAAACGGTCGCTCAGGTTTCCGATCAAAGGGGCAAAAGCAAGCTGCGGCACTGCATAAGCAAGGGTTAGCCAACCACTGACTTCAGAGGCTTTGCCTACCCCTCCATGCACCATGCCTTCAAGCAATTTTGGGAGCACCGGGATGATAAGCCCCCAGCCTGTAACATCAATAACAAGTGTGACAAAAATAAAGCCAACAGCGGCTTTGCGGGAAATGGCCATAGTTATGTAGATATGGGGCCAAAGGTGTAGATTTTTCTCAATAAGAATATCTTTGTTGATAAACAAGTTGGCTACAGGCTTTAAATTGAATTAACAAACCCGCAAGAAATCTCCCGGACTTAGGAATTATCTTTGCGACGCCAACCATGTTGCTATCTTTATAGCAGCGAACCAAACAAAATTTTTTCATTAAAAACTGGCTCAGATGCACATCAAACAAATCATTATCCCGGCCGTCTCAACGGTTTTTTTATTTTCCTGCGTAAGCACTAAGAAATTTAAACAAGCCCAGGCCGATTATGCCACTTTGCAAGGTCAATACACTCAACTGCAAGGCAACCTCGATGATTGCAATACTGCAAAAAATCAGTTGACCAGCCAGAAAGCTGGTTTGGAAAACGATATTGCCAACCTGAACAAACAGATTGACCTGCTGAAACAAAACAATACCCAGGCCCTGAAACAACTGGAAGATATGTCCGTGATCTCTTCCTCTCAGGCAGAAAGCATCAAAAGATCAATGGAGAACATTGGCGCAAAAGATGCTTATATCCAAACCCTGCAACAGCAGATGGCACGTAAAGACTCACTGAATATGGCTTTGGTGATGAACCTGAAAGGTGCTATCGGTAACCTGGACGATCAGGACATCAATATCAAAGTGGACAAAGGCGTAGTGTATATCGATATCTCTGATAAACTGCTTTTCAAAAGTGGTAAATATGAAGTAACAGACCAGGCTAAAGTTGTGCTGGGTAAAGTTGCTACCGTATTGAAAAACCAGCCTGATATCGAGTTCATGGTAGAAGGACACACAGATAACGTTCCTTACAAAGGAAATGCTGTGCTGGTCGACAACTGGGACCTGAGCGTTAAACGCGCTACAGCCGTTGTTCGCATACTGCAAAATCAGTATGGCCTTGATCCGGCTAAGATGGCTGCTGCAGGCCGCGGTGAATACAAGCCGGTGGCAGACAACAGCACTACTGAAGGCAAAGCAGCCAATCGCCGTACACGCATTGTGATCCTGCCTCAGCTTGACCAGTTCTTCAAATTGCTGGAGCCGAACGGAGGGAAATAATTCCATCGAAACAAAATATAAAAGCCCCATCCATTATCGGATGGGGTTTTTTATTGGCATCGCTTCACTGTTTCCGGCAGTGGCTTGGTTTAAAAGTTTAAGCGTTTAAAGGTTTAAAGACCCTTTCCTGATTTTCTCTTATCTTTTCTTCTTTTTTTACAAAACAATCACCTATGCGTCGCTTCATTTTACCTGCTTGTATTGCAGCAGCGGTCCTGTCGTCTTGCGGAGAAAACAAAACTACCGTGGATGAGCAGGATGGCCTTTCAACATTTAATGTTGATTCACTCAAAAAAAATATTTCTATTCTTGCCGCTGATGATTTCCAGGGCAGAAAACCTTTTACCGAAGGTGAAACAAAGACCATCGATTTTCTCCAGGCGCAATTTGCAGCCGCAGGTCTTGAGCCTGGCAACGGCGCGAGCTATTTACAGGAAGTGCCGATGGTAAGGATCACTACCAAAGCTGCTCCGAGCATGGAAGTGGATGGACCAAAAGGAAAATTCAACCTCAAAGGACTGGATGATTATGTAATCTGGACAGATAAAACAGATTCTGCTGTTTCGCTGGATAAAAGCGAGCTCGTATTTGCAGGCTATGGTGTAGTAGCACCGGAATATAACTGGAATGATTATGCAGGATTGGACGTGAAAGGAAAAGTGGTGCTGGTGCTGGTAAATGATCCGGGATATAATGCACATGATTCTTCCCTGTTCAAAGGCAGCACCATGACCTATTACGGCCGTTGGACCTACAAATTTGAAGAAGCAGCCCGTCAAGGAGCCAGGGGTTGCCTGATCGTTCATAATACAGAAGCAGCAAGCTATCCATTCACGGTGGTGCAAAACAACTGGAATGTTTCACGCTTGCGCCTCGATAACCGTGGCAAGCAGGAAACACTTTGTGATGTGATAGGCTGGGTGTCTGCACCGGCTGCTAAAAAACTGCTGGCTGCAGCAGGTAAGGATTCCACTCTTTTAGCTATAGCAGATAAAAGAGGGTTCAAAGGAGAATCGCTTGGGTTGAAACTGTCAACCACGATGAAAGTGGAAACGAATTACAATAAATCACATAACGTGATCGGTAAGATCACCGGTTCCAAACATCCTGACGAAACGATCATTTACAGCGCGCATTGGGACCACCTCGGCATTGGCAAACCTGATGAAAGAGGCGATTCAATTTACAATGGTGCTTTGGACAATGCTTCCGCTACAGCCGGCCTGCTGGAGCTGGCACAGGCTTTCACAAGCCTGAAGATAAAACCGGAAAGAACGATCGTGTTCCTGGCTGTAACAGCAGAAGAACAGGGCTTGTGGGGTTCTGCTTATTATGCACAGAACCCGGTATATCCTGCTGCGCAAACCCTTGCCAATATCAACATGGATGGATTGAATTGGTATGGAAAAACAAAAGACATTATTGTTATCGGCCGCGATCAGAATGAACTGGAAGATTATCTGAGTGAAGAAGCTGCTAAAGTGGGACGGGTTATTTCTTATGAGACCCATCCTGAAGCGGGTTATTATTACCGTTCAGATCATTTCAATTTTGCCAAAGTGGGCATTCCTGCTTTGTACACGGAAAGCGGCATTGATGTGATTGGCAAAGGCAAAGCTTTTGGTGAAGCAAAGAAAGATGAATACACAGAAAAGAATTATCACCGCCCTTCAGACGAATATACTCCCGAAAACTGGGTGCTGGATGGAGCAATTGATGATCTCAAATTGTTTTTCCAGGTAGGCAAAAGGCTGGCATTTACAGAAAAATGGCCTGAGTGGAAACAGGGCTCGGAATTCAAAGCGTTGAGAGAAAAAACAAATCCTGGCAAATAAAGCAAAACCTGTTTTGAACACCCGGGCTATTTATGCAGCTTTTCCAGCAATTGCAAATGTGGTTGCAGGTTTTGCAATGTATGCTGCATAACACGGCCCGGGAAGATGAGGGAAAGGTATTCAAAATCAGCAGCCGGGTAAAACCGTGCATGTGATTCTGATGACCTTATCTTACTTCCTCGAAAACTCCTGTTTGCCTGTTCTTTTTCACATTATCCCAGTTGAAATACCGGCCGTTCATGGCTACATATACGCCGGGAGGCAATGTTTGTACAAAAGCCAAAGCGCTGCCAAGGTTGAATAATCCGTCTGAGCTACCGAATTTAATGGGGATCATAGCGCCCGTGAGTACAATGGTCTTATTTTTTACGTTTTCAGCCAGCCATTTAGCCGTAAGGCTCATAGTATCTGTACCGTGCGTGATAACGATCTGCGACTCTTCGCATTGATTGCATTGATGAGCGATCAGTTCGCGGTCTTCGTCGGTCATTTCAAGACTGTCGATCATCATCAGGGTGCGGATCTCCACTTCCACGCGGTTGCGCCCCATTTCCAGCAGGTCAGACATATGCGTGTCCTTAAAAAAAAGCTGGCCATTCAGTTCATTATACTCTTTATCAAAAGTGCCGCCTGTAATGAAAATGCGGATTGCCATGGTAGAAAGGGTTTGAAGGGTGAAATTAATAATCTCCTTTTTCCCGTCAATTGATAGCCGGAGGTTTTCGGGCAGAATTCAAAATTGAAAAGGAAAAAGCACTTAATCTTAGATGATTTTCAGCGTTTTGGAAGCTTTTTTGCATTTGGATCACCGGTAAAAAAGCGGATCAGGGGCAAAGAATGGGTAATTTCTGTAACGAGGGATGTAAAAGAATTTTCACATTTTTTTGCAGATTACAATTGTGCGACCTAATTTAGCACGCCTTACAAATAAAAAAGGCCCTTCCGTAGAAACGGACTGACCTCTAACGATTGCTTGCCATATGAAAAATCTTCGAAGTAAACTTTGATCCCGTTTTACCGGGGGATAGTTTTCGCAGGTTTGCTTCACTCACTTAGACCTCTGACGACTTGCCTATTTTTAACGATTGCCTGCCGTATGAACTATCACAACACAAATGTAGCTTTGACTATGCTGGCATTCAAAACAAGTTAAGCCTGTTTTGAGCATGTCAAACCGGTTCTAAAAACAGCAAAACCCTTACTGGTGGCCGATTCCATGAAAATTTCTGCACGATGTCCAACCGTACACATGACATATTATTTCAATTAATAAAATCGCTGGAAAAAGCAGAAAAAAGACATTTTAAGCTCTATATCACCCGTAGTTCAGGCAAAGAAGAGCTTAAAATCGTCCGGCTTTTCGATGTATTGGACAAGCAGGACACATATGATGAAAAATCCTTGCTGAAAAAACTGCCGGGTACCGAAAAACGCCAGCTCTATAATCTCAAAACCCATCTTTACAAGCAGATACTGGCCAGTCTCCGCTTGTTAAAAAGCGCCGATAGCATTGATCTTCAGCTAAACGAGCAATTTGACTATGCTCATATTCTCTATAAAAAGGGACTTTTTTTGCAGAGTTTGAAAATTCTCGATCGTGCGAAAGAAACAGCGAAAACCCATCAGAAATTCTATTTTTTAGCCCAGGTTATCGCCCTGGAAAAAAGGATAGAAAATCTTCATATAACCCACACGGTGCAAAACCGGGCAGATATTCTGGCCGAAGAAGCGAATGCCATCAGCCATCATATTGATATTGTTTCGAGGGTAAGCAATCTTTCCCTCCAATTATTCAGTTGGTTTACCCTGCATGGCCATGCACGGAATGAAAAAGATGAAGCCGGCGTTAAGAAATTCATGCAGCAAAACCTTCCTCCCGATACGCATGAGCTTACCGGTTTTTATGAAAGGCTTTATCTGTACCAGAGTTATTGCTGGTATGCATTTATACGCCAGGATTTTTTACAGTATTACCGTTATGCGCAGAAATGGGTGGATCTTTTTGAATCCAATCCATTGATGATACGGGTTGAAACAAGCCATTACATCAAAGGACTGCATTACCTGTTGAATTCGCATTTCGATCTGCGTAATTATAAAGAGTTTGCAGCAGTGCTGAAAAAATTCGAACACTTTGCACAAACATCCCGCGTGCAGGAGCATGACAATTTCCGTATACAGGCTTTTGTGTACATCAGTACGGCAAAGATCAATCAGCATTTTATGCACGGTACATTTAAGGAAGGATTGAAAATTGTACCGGAAATTGAAGCAAGGCTCGAAGAATATGCGCTCTTCCTCGACCAGCATCGCATAATGGTGGTGAATTACAAGATCGCCACGCTCTATTTTGGCAGCGGTGATTACAGCACCTGCATCGATTACCTGCAAAAGATCATGCACAACAGCAGTGAGCTGCGCACTGATCTGCAATGCTACTCCCGTGTGCTGCACCTGCTGGCGCATTATGAATTGGGCAACTATGAAATAATGGAATCGCTTACCAAATCGGTATACCGCTTCATGGCCAAAATGGAAAACCTGACCGTGGTGGAAGAAGAAATGTTCAGGTTCCTTCGTCACTCCTTCCATCATATTCCCGCTAAAAAATTAAAACCGGAATTGGAAACCTTCCTGCAAAAGATCAAACACCTCGAAAAAAATCGCTTTGAGACCAGGGCCTTTGCTTACTTAGACATTATTTCATGGGTGGAAAGTAAAGTATATGACAAGCCGATGAGCCAGATCATACATGAAAAATATTTGGCCAGCAAAAGGAGGAACTAATGGTGTAAATTGCACCCATGCAGGACTATATCAAAGGATTGAACGAGCGGCAGAAAGAAGCAGTGCTCCATATCAACGGCCCTCTCATGATCGTTGCCGGCGCAGGCAGCGGTAAAACCAAAGTATTGACCACCCGCATCGCCCACCTGATGGCCAGCGGCGTGGACTCATTCAATATACTCGCTCTCACTTTTACCAACAAAGCAGCAAAGGAAATGAAAGAGCGGGTGGAAAAAATATTAGGCAACAACGAAGCCCGCAATTTATACATCGGCACCTTCCACAGTGTTTTTGCCCGCATACTCCGTTCCGAAGCGCAGCGCCTCGGCTATCCCAGCAATTTTACTATTTACGATACAGACGATGCAAAGAGCGTGGTGAAAACAGTGATCAATGAATTGAACCTGGATGATAAGCATTATAAACCCAACACGATCTATAACCGCATATCATCTGCTAAAAATGCGCTGGTCGGCCCTGTTGAATATGCTAATGATTATTATTTACAACAGGAAGATATGCGGAGCAACCGCCCTGCCATCGGCCAGATCTATGATGCGTATGTAAAACGTTGCTTCAAGAACGGCGCCATGGATTTTGACGACCTGTTGCTGAAGTTTTATGAGCTGCTGAAAAATTTCCCTGAAAGCCTCAGCAAATACCAGCACAAGTTCAAATACATTTTGATCGATGAGTACCAGGATACAAACCCAGCCCAGTATGAAGTGATCAAACTGCTTGGTGCCATGCACGAAAATGTGTGCGTGGTAGGTGATGACGCGCAAAGCATCTATTCTTTCCGCGGTGCTACCATCCAAAACATTCTGCAATTCCAGAAAGATTATGATGATGTGAAAGTAGTGAAGCTGGAGCAGAACTACCGCAGCACACAAAATATCCTGAAAGTGGCCAATGAAGTGATCAGCAATAATAAAGGCCAGATCGAAAAAACGCTGTTCACGGAAAATGCTACCGGTGAAAAAATAAGACTGGTCCGCACCAATACGGATAATGATGAAGGAAAGTTTGTAGCTGATACCATCCAGGAACAAAAACTCCGGAACCATTACAGCAATAAAGATTTTGCCATTCTTTACCGAACCAACGCACAAAGCCGTGCTTTTGAGGAAAGCCTTCGCCGGATGGGCATTCCCTATACCATTTATGGAGGCATGAGCTTCTATCAGCGTAAGGAGATCAAAGACCTGGTGGCTTATCTCCGCCTGTTGGTGAATACCCGTGATGAAGAATCGCTGAAGCGGATCATTAACTATCCTGCCCGTGGTATTGGCAAAACAACGGTTGATAAAGCCATTTTGCTGGCAAATGAAAAGAATATTCCCATGTGGGAAGTGCTGGAAAAGGCAGCTTCTTACGGTTTCCGTGCCGGCACGTTGCAGGCGATCGAAGAGTTTGTGACCATGATCAGGAGCTTTGCCAGCATGCTGCAAAAGCAAAATGCTTATGAAGTGGCTTTCCATGTGGGCAAGCAAACGAATATCGTAAAAGAACTGTTCAATGATAAAAGCACGGAAGGTGTGCAACGGTATGAGAACATACAGGAATTGCTTAACAGTATCAAGGAATGGACAGAAAGCCCCGATAACGAAGAAGGGGAAGTGGTAGATAAATCGTTGGGTTCTTACCTGCAGCAGATCACGCTGCTTACTGATGCAGATAATAAAGACCCGGATTCAGATACAGTGAAATTGATGACCATTCACGCAGCTAAGGGTCTTGAGTTCAGTTGCGTGTTTGCAGCAGGCCTGGAAGAAATGCTTTTCCCCAATGCCATGAGCATTAACACGCGCGAAGAGCTGGAAGAAGAAAGAAGATTGTTCTATGTAGTGATCACAAGGGCCAAGCAACGCCTTTGGATCTCCTATGCCAATACCCGCTATAAATTCGGCTCCCTGGTGCAAAATGAACCCAGCCGTTTTATTGATGAACTGCCGGAGGAGTATCTCGACCGGAGCTTTGCCGGTGGAGGCAGCCGCAATCAATCAGGATTTGGTTCAACGTCTTCCGGGCTCACGGCTTATCAACGCATTAGCGGTAATAACTGGGGCGCTGCCAGCCAGGCAGAGAAACGATATGGACCACCTCCCGGTAAAAAAGAAGAAACGCCTTCTTATTTAAAGCCTCAGAGCCCCTATCCTAAAGTGGTGGAGCATAAACCATCAGGTGATTTTGTGGCAAGTGACACTTCAGGTTTGCAGGTGGGGCAGAAAGTGGAGCATCAGAAATTTGGTTTTGGGGAAGTGATCAAAATGGAAGGAGCGGCGCATAATCCTATTGCAACAGTGAAGTTTGAGCATAATGGGGAAAAGAAGATCATGCTGAACTATGCAAAGCTGCGGATTCTGGAATAAATCAGTATCGCAAAGAACGCAACGAAACGCCAGGAACGCAAAGAAACCTTGCGCACTTTGCGAAATCTTTGCGTCCGTGGCGATACTCCTACGCCCCATTCAAATAAATAGACATTTTCTATCGTATATAGAATATCATTATCAAACTCTATAGCCCTGGTAACGTACATTTGCACCACCTAACGAGGTAACATTTTCAGTTACCTGCTTTGCCTCTAACATATTTTATTTATTATAACAATCATTATCAATTATGAGCAACAGAGTATTATCTGTAGGAAGCCAGTTTCCTTCATTCAAAAAGAAAGCAGTAGTTTCTATCGAAAAAGGCAAAGAGTTTATTGAACTGACCAATGAATTCGCTTCTAAAGACGGTAAATGGACAGTAATGTTCTGGTGGCCCAAAGATTTCACTTTTGTTTGCCCCACCGAAATTGCTGAGTTCAACAAAAAAGCTGGTGAATTTTCTGACCGCGATGCTGTATTGATCGGTGCTTCTACCGATTCAGAATTTGTGCATGCTGCCTGGAGAAGAGACCATGCTGATCTGCGTGACCTGAAATTCCCTATGCTGGCCGATACTTCCAAATCACTGGCCGAAGAGCTGGGCATCCTCGACAATGAAGAAAAGATCGCTTACCGCGCTACTTATATCATCGATCCGCAAGGCATCGTTCGTTGGGTTAACATCAACGACCTGAGCGTAGGCCGCAATGTACAGGAAGTGATCCGTGTGCTGGATGCGCTGCAAACAGATGAGCTTTGCCCCTGCAACTGGAAAAAAGGTGAAGAAACACTGACTGCCCAGTTGAACCTGAACTAATATGCACCTACCTGTTTAAATTTCTATCATGAGCGAAACATTAGCAATACAAAACGAAACGTTCAACAACCTGCTGAATGATCTCCAGATCGGTGATTATATCCCTTCTGCCAATGTGCAGGCCTTGATACAGGCGGAATCCCGCTTTATCAAAGACCTGAAGATCAATGTGGGCAACGCGTTGAACAATACGCAATACCTTAACCGTAAGGAAGCCTTGCTGATCGCACTGGCTGTGGCAGTGAATGAAAAGTTCACTCTCTTGCAGGACAGTTTCACAGACCTGGCCAAAGAAGCCGGCGCAACAGATGCAGAGATCGCAGAGATCATTGCCTGCACAGCATTGATGAACACCAACAATGTTTTCTATCGCTTCCGCCATTTCATGCAGAAGGATTTTTATAGTAACCAACCAGCCGGGATCAAAATGACGATCATGATGAACCCGGTAACCGGAAAAGAGTTCTTTGAGCTGGTAAGCCTGGTGATCTCTGCAGTGAATGGTTGCGAAATGTGTGTGTCTTCCCATGAACAATCGGTATTGCAGCATGGAAGCAGCGAGTCAAAAGTGTTTGAAGCGGTGAAGACAGGCGCTATTATTAAAGGCCTGATCACAGTTTTAGCATAGATTTGAGAGCTGATAAGTAAAAATAAAAACGCCATGAGCTAATGTTCATGGCGTTTTTATTTTTTGATCCTGCCTGATCAATTGCCGGCATTTACTGTGATTACAACAATTAAGCTACCGTTTCACCCAATTCACTACAATTCTTTCTTTCCTGCCTGCTTTATTCTTTAATTTGCCGGTATGAATAAACTGCTGTCCCTTGCCTTTGTATTTTTCTTTATATCCGCTACAGCCCAGCCTCTCCGTATCGCTACTTATCAATATGCAGATAATAACCGGATTGCCAATATCCAGCCATTTGCGGATGAACTGAGATCAACATATGGTTTTGATGCTGTGGTAAAAAGCTACCCCACTGTTCATGCATTTATTGAAGCGATCCGGAAAGATGAGGCTGATATCGCACTGATCAATACGTTCGGTTATTTTCTGCTGCAGGCTTCCGGCAAGTCCTATCCAATGCGGCCACTGCTGGCCCTGGAAGTGAGTGAAACAGCAAAAGACAATTATAAAACGGCTTTTCTTGCTTCACCATCTTCCCCTATTCATGTGTTGGAAGATATTAAAGCAGCGTCTGGCAAAACAAGGCTGGCGCTGGTAGCGAAAGGCTCTACTTCGGGCAACCTGGTGCCCCGGCTCGCACTGAGCTATGCAGGAATTCCCGATGCAGAAACCTCCTTTGCCACAGTGAGCTATGCTGGTACACACGCCACAGCCATTGACGCCGTACTGGCAGGCGAAGCCGACCTGGCCACCATGGGGTTGACCGAATACCAGCGTTACCTGGCAAAAGATTCTTCCAATGCTGCAAAATTGCGATTGGTTTGGAGCTCTCCTGAAATACCGCTTGGGCCGGTATTGTTTAATAAAAAACTAAATGGGAAAAAACTGCGCCAGCTACAAAATGCTTTTACAACGCTTCATGCGCAAAATCCCACAGCCCTTGCTTCCATTAAAGCAGGATGGTCGGAAGCCAAACAGGCTACCCGCTATATCGCCATCACTGATGTATTTTATGATCCTTTCAGAAAAGTACTGGGCAATAAAGATGATCTTCAGCGCATTCTTCGGCAGTTTGCAGAATAACTAACCCAGTGTTTTCATCACTTCATTCCTGAACAGTTTGCCTATCGGTATTTCCTTTTTTTCAATCTCGATGATCTCTGAAGTAAAGGATTTGATATGGGCAATGGACGCAATATAGGAACGGTGCACCCGTATGAATTCACGCTCAGGCAACATGGCTTCCACTGAGCTGATGGACTGTTTGGTGATGATAGCGCCATCGGTGGTGATCACTTTTATATAATCCTTCATGCTTTCAATAAAAAGTATATCGCGCAGCATTACTTTGATCATTTTCCTGTCGGCACGGAAATAAACAAAGGACTCGTTTTTCTTTTCTTCGGGCAGTGGTTGTTCATTCTTTAACTGCGTAAGTTGGTAAGCCTTATTCACGGCTTTTAAGAAACGGTCAAATTGTACAGGCTTAAGCATGTAATCCACTATATCCAGTTCGTACCCTTCCAGTGCATATTCGGCAAAAGCGGTAGTAAAGATCACTTTGGGCGGGTGGTTCAGTGTTTTCAGGAAATCATTTCCATTTAGCTGGGGCATCCGTATATCGAGGAAGATAAGGTCAACGGGATGTTGTTGCAACAGGGCAAATGCCTGCAGGGCATTGCCGCATTCGGCGGTCAACTGCAGACCGGGTACCTGCTCAATATAGCGGCGGAGGATCTCTCTTGCAGGTGGTTCGTCGTCCACAACCAGGCAACGTATGGTGGTCGGTTCAGGCATGTTCCAGTGATAAAAGATTTGTTTTTAAAGCAGGTTGGCTTACCTGCTCCAGCTCTATTTTAAGGTTTACGATAAACACGTCTTCTTCATCCGTAATGGTCAGCTCATGTTTTCCGGGATACAGAAGCTCCAGCCGCTTTTTCACATTGTAAATGCCAATGCCGGGCCCGTTTTTGGACCTTGTTGATTTAACTGATTTTCCATTCAGCAGTTTCATCTGCATTTGCCGGCCTTTGAGATCGATATGCAGGCTCACCCAGGGTTGCTCCAGTATCTGGCTGGTACCATGCTTAAAGCAGTTTTCTATCAGTGGCAATAAAAGAAGCGGTGCAATATAAAGATCATTGGTTTCTGTTGGCACGTCGAGATGCAGTTCCAGTTTATTGCCATAGCGCACTTTTTCCAGTTCTATATAATCACGGATCATTGTCAATTCCTTGGATAATGGTACCAGTGGCTGATTGCATTCGTACAGGATAAAACGGAGCAGATCTGATAAACCCGTCACCAGCTTGGATGCCTGGGGGGAAGTATTCTGAGTAAAAGAATAAATATTGTTCAGTGTATTGAAAAGAAAATGCGGATGTACCTGCGCTTTCAATAACTGCAACTGGCTTTCCACATTTTCTTTTTTTAATTGCATATTGCGTTGTTCTTTCAGGTAGAGAGATTTTATCAGCTTGATGGCAGCAGCCAGGCCACCGATGGTAATGCCGCCCCGTAAGCCAGCCATAAAAGAGTAATTAATGGAAGCGGTAGCAGGAGGAACTCCTGCTAAATATCTGCATCCGGCAAAGTATAAGACCTCATGTACCGGAGGGATGACTACCAGGGTAAGAAAGGAGCAATAAGCAGCCGTAATAAGGAAAAGACTGATCACCCAGGCGAATGCGACTATGTATTTTTCTTTCAACACATACTTCGGAATAACAAAATACATGAGGGTGTAAGACAAAAGAATGTGAGCACTCATGAATATCAACGAATCCACCAGGGCTACCAACAGTTGCTGACCATAATTTTTCTGATTAATTGCAAGAAATGAATACAGAAACCCCATGAACAGCCACCACGAAGCCCAGAAGATCAGGTGGCGGCGTATCCGGTATTTCGGTTTGTCAGAAAATATGAAAGGATAACGGTCCATACCTGGATTAAATTTACGACCCTATCCGGTTCCGGCATGGAGATTATGGCTATTATCGCTGTATGGAGCTTTTCCGGCGACAAACGGCTTTAATAGAAAGGCCCTGTTCCGTTTTGTAGCAGAACAGGGCTCTGACCGCTGAAGCGCCTCAACAGGAGCCGTAGCTTTGCCCATCGAGAACTGCAGAAGTTAACGAGGGCTCTCCTTTCTGATAATAGCCAAGAGAAGAAAGGAACCACACTCACGAGGTATCTTTATAAGCTGTTTTTTACCAATGCCAATCCTTCCATTTTTTCTTTCTTGCTTTCCCAGGCAATGATAGCAGCTTCCAATGCTTGCTTAAGTTTCATTTTCACCTTGCGCTTGTTGATATTCAGCTTCACTCCTTTCAGGCTTTCTGTATACACCAGCGCGTCATCATTGTTATAAAAACGGATGATGTTATCGAGTGGGGTATGCACATTTCCTTCCACCACCCAGTATCCTTTTTCGGAAACCCATTTGGGAATGGAGTTTTCCTGAGCCCGGGCAATACAGAAAGCCAGTAGGAGTGCGGCTATGAATAAACCTGTTTTGATCACCTTTTTCATGGCATAACGTTTAATGGCTGTTGGAATAATTTCACCCTGAAACTACTCTGCCTTTCAGAAGGGAAAACAGCTTTTAGATGAAACAGGGCTTAGCTTCTCTATACAACCATAAGAGGGCGACCAGGAGAGATAGTAAGCGGGGAGGGCCGTTTGGCAACGGAAAAATGCTTTTTGTCGACAAAATGATCCGCTAAACCTTCCGGATGCCTTAAAACCTACTCCATAAGGGGGTATTCGTATCACACATATGAGGGAAAATCAAGTGTTGGAGGGGATTGTTATGCACATTTTAATTATTTGGAACAGCATTTGCCCATAGCAGGGCAAGGTTTGTTGCACAAGCCTTTTATGAATAAAACAATTTTTATGTGGAACGATGAAAGATATCAACCGGCAAAACAAACCAGCTATTTTATTACGCTGGAAACGGTTGACGGCGTGGATATCTTCATCCGTCCCGTATATAAGCAGGTGATCGTTCATACCCTGAACCATTTCATAGAAAGCAAAGGGTTGACCGTTTATTCCTGGTGCCTTATGACCAATCATCTTCATTTGTTGGTGCAGCCGCAAGCAGGATTTTTAATGGACGAAATAGAACAGCAATACAAAATATTTACTACACAAAAGATCCTTGCAGCTATCGAAACCGAACCCGAAACAAGGCAGGAATGGTTGCTGAAGCGTTTCCAGAGCTTTGAAGTGTCTCCCAATGCACTTCGTCAATACAATATCTGGCAAAACCGTAGCAGCCGCAGCATCATTGAAATGGACCAGCCTTCACGCCTGGTGGAATATTATGAATATATCCATGAAAATCCAGTGCGGGAAAGATTTGTTGACCTGGGCCCGGATTTTCCTTACAGCTCCGCCCGTGATTATGCAGGATACCGCGGTTTGGTAAACATTACCAAGCTGCCTGCTATTGAACAGTTGCTTGGCGCTTCAGAAAGTTTTAACGGAAGTTTTTTAGTAAGGCATATACGTAATTGATGGGAAGTGCGAGAGGCTCCCGGATACTACTTATATTTGTTGCTTAGAACAAAGCGAAGTCCCCCGAATGCCTCCCCGCAGAAAAAAACAACTTCTCCGTATTATTTTCCTGGGTTCAGTTCTTGTGTTTCTGTCAGTGGCAGTATGGCTGATGTATAAATGGCTGGTGTACCGCCAGGTAAAATTTACCCGCTATCCTGAATTCGGCATTACCATTCCCAATAATTACGGGATCCACGGCATTGATGTATCACGCTACCAGAATATTATTGCCTGGGAAGAAGTGAAAAAAATGAAAGTGGGCGAAGTGCAGCTCGGCTTTGCATTTATCAAAGCCACAGAAGGCATCGGTAATATGGACCCGCAATTTCCGCGCAACTGGAGAAAAGCAAAAACTAATGAAGTGGTGCGGGGCGCCTATCATTTTTTTATTGCCAGCAAGGACGGAAAAATGCAGGCAGAAAATTTTATTAAAAGAGTGGAATTAAAAAGCGGTGATCTTCCTCCTGTGCTTGATGTGGAGCAGCGGTTTGGCGTTTCCAAAGCACAACTGCAAAAGGAAGTGAAGAAATGGTTGCAAACCGTAGAAGCTTACTATGGCGTTACGCCCGTGATCTATACCAATGTTGATTTTTATAAACAGAATCTTGGACGTGATTTTGATGATTATCCACTATGGGTAGCACACTATTATCAGCAGGAACAGCCAAGGATTGGACGAAGCTGGTCTTTCTGGCAGCACAATGACCAGGGAAATGTGAATGGCATCACTTCCAAAGTTGATTTCAATGTTTTTAGCGGAGATTCAGCAACGTTTAAGAGTTTGCTGGTACCATAGCAGGTTTACATCTTTGATAAAATGCTTAACTGCTATGATCTGAAATGATCACCCATTCTCCCTTTATTTTCCGGAACACGAGTGTGTAATGACCGGAAAGATCTCCGGCGCTTCTTTGCAAATGCCATTTGCCAATGATGTGATAGTATTCCGGTGAAAGACGTTTCACAGAGAGGATATCAAAATGCAGTTTTCCCATTGCGGCTGTATCGGGGTAGCCGCGTTTATAATTATTGAGCGTATTGTTCCATCCATAAGTGACCCCGCTTTTGCCGATAAAACAAAGCGAATCATTTTTCCAGTAGCCTTTCATGAAGCCTTCGAGGTCGCCACGGTTCCAGGCTTTGGTTTGCTGGTCGAGAATATGAAGGATAATGGTTTTGTCTTTGTCCTGCGAATGCACAATGAGCGAAACAAATAAAATACTGCACAATAAAAGATATTTCATACAGGCAATTTCATTGAAATTACAGCAAAATCCATCTTGAACGCCCCTTCACGCCTTACCGGGAAGATGGGAAGGGATGCTGTTATGGGGAATTGCTTAATGGTTACAGTCATCCGCGTGAGCGTGGTTATGAACACGGCACTCTTTGTAATTCATAAAATGTGCGCTTACGATCAGTATGACGGCGGGCACCAGTAACCAGGTGTCATAATGAACAAAGAAGAGTTTAAAAACCAGCAGTAGAATGCCAATAGTGAACAAGGCTATCGGCCATTTGTTATGATGGTGTCTGCGGTAGCCATGATAAAGGGAATAAACGCCGATGCAGAAGGCCAGCAGCACCATTCCGGCCTCAAATAACAGGTTGTGGATGATGTTGACCCCAAACAGCGGTAATGAAGAAAGGAACAGCGGCAACACGGCACAATGAATAGCACAGGCTACAGAAGCGGTGATCCCCAGGGCGTCCCAATTGATTTTTCGGAGTTTTCCTTGCATAAGTAGAGGACAGCAAATATAGGGACAAAAAGCAACATTGTTGCAAAATTAAGCTCATTTCTGGCAAAATCACCGTCTTGGGGTAACTTTGCGGCACAAAACGGGCAGTATGTCAAAAAAATGGATCATTTACACGGGTTTTTTTGTGGTATTGGTGGTGGGCTTCTATCTGGTAGTAAAGAAATGGCTTGTCAGGAATGATACCATCTCAGTAGTGCAGCCATTTGCTTTTACCAACCAGGACGGCCAGCAGGTAACAGATAAAGACATGGCTGGAAAAGTGTACGTAGCTGAATATTTTTTTACCACCTGTCCCGGTATCTGCCCTACGATGAACAATAACATGCGGAAAGTGTATGAAAAGTTCAAAGGCAGGGAAGACTTTTTGATACTTTCACATACCTGCGATCCTGAAACGGATTCTGCCCGCCAGTTGAAGCACTATGCCGATTCTATGGGAGTGGATACAAAACAGTGGATCTTTTTAACAGGCAGGAAGGACAGCTTGTATACGATGGCAAGGGTCAGCTATACAATTGATGATCCGGCCAACAACCTGAAAAATATTGAGGATGATTTCCTGCATACCCAGTTCTGGGCCCTCGTTAACCGTAAAGGCGAAGTGAAAAAAATATATGATGGACTAAAGGAAAGCGAGGTCCGCAACCTGGAAAAAGACATTGAGAAAATGCTGCGTCAATAAAACGATTATGACTAACGGTATCAAAGAAATATTGAAAAAAAACCAGTTGAGCGTAACAGCCAGCAGGGAAAAGATACTTCACTTGTTCCTGGAGCAACCCGGCGCCCTGGCACATGGTGATATTGAGAAAAAGGCCGGTGAAAAATTTGATCGCGTTACGGTTTACCGCACACTGCAAACCTTTGTAGAAAAAGGTATCATCCATACCATACCTACAGCAGATAATTCTATTCGTTATGCATTGTGTAAAGATGATTGCGTTTCCGGCCATCATCATGATCATCACGTACACTTTGTATGCAGCTCCTGCAAAAACACTTTTTGTCTGGATGATGTGGTTACTCCCAATATAAAACTTCCGGCAGGCTACTCACAACAACATATTGAAGTGGTTGTGGAAGGGGTTTGTAAAAATTGCAAATAAGAGGGCAAAATAAAAGCCCCCGTATAGACATACGGGGACTTAGGTTAAGGCTCTGATTAGTAGCTATTTTAAAATACAGCCCGTTTAAAACCGGACATGTACAATTTGATAAACTCAATTCGATTCCAAAAATAACGAGCAAAAACGAGATTTCCGAATTTGTCTGATACCACTTTAGGGGTATTTTTATGCCCTTTTTTGCAAATTATCCAATTCCGTTTTTACAAATTTCATCAGTCCACTGATATGATCGGGAGAAAAATTGAAATTCAGTCCCGCCGCTTTGAATAACTCCGGTAAAGTTCGGGTACCTCCCAATTGCAGCGCTGTTATATAATTATTAATCGCTTTATCCGGGCTTTCCTTGAATTGCTGCCAAAGGCCAATAGCTCCCAATTGGGCAATTCCATATTCTATATAGTAAAAAGGCACTTCAAAAAGATGCAATTGCCGCTGCCAGGAATATTCCCGGTAAGCCGACAGCCCCGAAAAATCAATAACAGAAGAAGTGAACTCAGCAGAGATCCTCAACCAGTTGGCCACCCTTTCCTCCTCCGTATGATTGGGGTTTTCATATACCCAATGCTGGAATTTGTCGATCGTTGCTATCCAGGGGAAAATAGTGATCACCCGTTCCAGTTGCTGCTCTTTGGCCCGGATTAGTTCTTCCGGTTTGGTGAAAAACACTTTCCAGTAGTCCATGCTGAACAGTTCCATGCTCATGCTGGCCACTTCAGCAATCTCTGTGGGATAATCCTTGAAACCGTTCAGCTCAAGCGGATGTGCCAGGAATGAATGGATGGCATGGCCGCCTTCATGCACCATGGTAGTAACATCATCCAACTGACCTGCTGCATTCATAAAAATAAAAGGAGCGCCGCTTTCAGCCAGCGGACAGTTATAACCACCAGGCGCTTTGCCTTTCCGGCTTTCCAGGTCAAGATGCCCCATCATTCTCATTTTTTCCAGGCAATCGCCAAAGAAGGGACGCATTTTCCGGAAACATTCAATGGTTTTCTTTACCAGCTCTTCACCGGTTGTAAAAGGCCTCAATGGCTCTACTCCTACAGGTTCGGCTTCAATATCCCAGGGGCGTAAAGTATCAACGCCGAGTTTTTTCTTTTTTGCTTCATAAAGCTGATCTACCAATGGCATTACATGCAGTTTTACTGCTTCGTGGAATTGATAGCAATCTTCTTTGGTGTAATCGAAGCGGCCAAGCTCTGCAAAACGGAAATCGCGGTAATTGGCAAAGCCGGTATTCAGTGCTACCTGGTGGCGCTTTTGCAACAGTGAAGTGTACAAAGCATTCAGCTCTGCTTTATCCTGCAGCCGGCGTTCATTTATTTTCCGGTAAGCTTCTTCGCGGATGCTGCGGTCAGGGTCTTCCAGGAATTTGGAAGCCTGCTGCAAGGTGTATTCCTCCTCCTTCATGGTGATGGTCATTTTACCGGAGATCATACCGAAACGCTGCGCTTCCACACTCAGGGAAGCTTGCAGGGGAATGTTCTCTTCGCGGAACAGGTCGATATTCTTTTTAACGTTGCGCAGATAAGTAAAGAATTTCTGATGATCGAGTTGTGCAGCAAATGGATTTTCCACCAGTTTCCTGTTCAGCAGATCGGAATAAGGCTGGATCTTCGGCTGTATTTCCATCATAAAGAAATTGAAAGCATCTTCCAGCGATTTGTTTTCCGTATCGCAGGTCATCTTTATCTGGCGCCAGCAGGCATCTTCGCTTACAACGGATTCCAGTTCGCTGATATCTTTCAGCCATTGCTCAAGTGATGCGGCGGAATCGATCGGGCGGTCCAGTAATTCTTTAAAATAAGGTTCCAACGATGGCCAGTCTTTCACTTCAAAATCTTTGGGAAGGAAATGACGGGGAAGTTTTTTTATATCTGCACTGTAAGTCATGATCAATTCTCTTTGAATATAAAAAGCTACAAACTTCCAGGAAGCGGAGTTTATAGCTTTTATAAATGATTAGTTAAAATTAATTCACCTGGGAGAAAGCCGGTTACTTTTTCTTTGCTGCAGCTTTCTTCTTTGGCGCTTCTTCTTTTTCTGCTTTGTCTTCTTTCTTAGGGGCAGCTTTTTTCTTTGCTGCGGCTTTTTCTTTTACAGGCGCTTCGGCAGCAGTTTCTTTTTTAGCTTCTTTCTTTTTGGGTGCTTCTTCTTTCTCTTCTTTTTTTGCAGCCGCTTTTTTCTTCGGTGCTTTTTCCTGTTCTTTTACTTCTTCCACTACAGGGGTTTCTTCTTCTGCAGGTGGTTCAGACAGTTTGATTTCGATATTCTTTTTCTTGAGTATCTCGAACCATTTTACCATCTTTTTCAGATCGCTGGCATATACTCTTTCAAAATCCAGTTCAGGATATGCTTTTTCAAAATATTTTTTTAATGCTGCATTGTCTTTTCCATCAGGCAGTGTGCCACCTGCTTTGTCCATTGCATGAAAGATCTCCACGAGGTTTACATTATCACCTACAGTGTATACTTCGATGCTTTCGAGATGCGAAAAGTTATGAATGCGGGAAGAGGCGAATTTGGTGCTGTTATCATCCAGTGAGCGGACGATAGCTCCATCATTCTTACTATTGATCAATTCATACAGGCCGGGCAATCCGGTTACGGCAACAAGTTTACTATACTCCATAATTCTTCTTAAGATTTTAACGAGGCTGCAAGATACTTGAGTTCTGCGAAATGGGTAAAGACTGGCGAAATTTTCCGCTAAACATGACTCCCGGGCCCGGTTGCCGAAAATATCGGGCCATTTTATTGCTGATTCCCGGTTGAAATCCTGAACAGGAGAATAAAAACCAGGTGGCGAAAGTTGTTAGCCGTTTCATCGTCCTATACTCGTAACAATAAATTATGAAGCATTTCAGATTACTCTTTTTGGTGTTATTGGTTTCCGCTCTATCTGCTCATTCTCAAAGCATTAAAGGGAAATTGGTAGACCTTGTGGACAGCAAACCCCTTCAAAGTGCCACACTTACCCTTTCATCCCTTAAGGATTCATCCCGTACATACAATGCTATATCCGACAGTGCCGGTGTATTCCATTTTCAAAACCTGCCAATAGATTCTTTTTTTATAAAAGTGAGCTACAGTGGTTATGCTCAGTACAGACAAATTGTTGCCACCAATGATTCCGTGCCTGTAGTTGACCTTGGAACATTGTTCATTCCCAAATCTGCTACTGAATTAACAGGAGTAACGGTTGTATCCAAAGTGCCTCCTGCCCAGCAGAAAGGCGACACATTACAGTTGAATGCAAGCCAGTTCAAAGTAAACCCCGATGCCACCACAGAAGACCTGATCAAGAAAATGCCGGGCATTACGGTTGACCGTGATGGTACTGTAACAGCACAGGGTGAGCAGGTGAGGAAAGTGACTATTGACGGACGCGAGTTCTTTGGTGACGATGCCACAGCAGCTTTACGCAATCTTCCTTCTGATGTGGTGGACAAGATACAGATCTTCGACCGCCTTAGCGACCAGGCAGCATTTACCGGTTTTGATGATGGCAACTCACAGAAAGCATTAAACATTGTTACCAAATCGGGGATCAAGAATGGCCAGTTTGGCCGCATATTCGCCGGCTATGGTACAGATGACCGTTATTCTGCCGGCGGTAACGTAAGCTTCTTTAAAGGAGACAGAAGACTTTCTTTTGTCGGCAATTTTAACAATATCAACCAGCAGAATTTTGCTTCACAGGACCTGTTGGGTCTTACCAGCAGCGGCAATAGCCGTGGTGGTGGCAATTTTGGTGGCGGTGGTGGTGGCCGCGGCGGCGGTCCTCAAGGCGGAGGCGGCGGATTTGGTGGCTTTGGCGGAGGTAATAACTTCTCCGTTGGCCAGCAAAGCGGTATCAGCAAAACCAATTCAATCGGTATCAACTTTTCAGATAAATGGGGCAAAAAAGTAGATGTGCAGGCAAGTTATTTCTTTAACAACAGCACAACTGAGAACAACCGTATTGTAAGAAGTCAACTGCCCGTGGATGTAAAAACGCAATACACTGATCAAAACAGTTATTCTTCCAGCAAAAACTTCAACCATCGTTTCAATCTCCGCCTGGAATACAGGATCGATTCCAGCAATTCGCTGATCATTAATCCCAGCCTTAATTTCCAGAAAAACGAATCTGAATCTGAATCCATCGGCAGGACTTATTATGGAGCGAATGATTCATTGAACACGTCTGATAATATCAGCAATTCACTTCGGAATGGATATAATCTCCGGAACAATATCCTTTACCGTCACAGTTTTGCCAAACGCGGCCGTACCTTCTCTGTCAATTTCAACACTACCTTTAACCAGAATGACGGAGAAAGCTACAGCATAGCGAAGTACAGGTATTTTGATACCAACCCTCCAACTGATTCTTTGCAGAACCAGTTCCGCGATAATCCGACCAATGGCTATAACCTTTCTGCCAATGTTTCCTATACTGAACCAATAGGCAAACACGGCCAGTTGCAATTCAGCTATGCGCCTTCTTATCAAAAGAATAAAGCAGACCAGCAAACATATTCTTACGAACCACTTACTGATAAGTATTCCGTTTTTGATCCGGCCCTTTCCAATCGTTTTGATAATACGGTTACTACACAAAATGGAGGCGTTAGCTACCGCCTGGGTGCCAGCCGCGACAACCAGTTCTCTGTGGGAGTGAATCTCCAGAATTCCAGGTTGCAAAGCGATCGGATCTATCCGAGTGTAACAAAAGTGGACCAATCATTCAATAATATATTGCCCAACCTGATGTGGAGCAAACGCGTTTCGCCTAAAAGCAGTTTCCGTCTTTTCTACCGTGCGAATGTGAACTTCCCTTCAGTGACGCAATTGCAGGATGTGGTGGATATCAGCAACCCGCTCCGTGTTTCAATGGGTAATCCTGACCTGAAGCAATCGTATACGCATTTTGTTTCGGGCAGGTACACTTTTACCAATACGCAAAAAGGTCAAAGCTTCTTTGCTAATATCTTCCTGCAAACAGCGCAGGACTATATTACCAGTGCCCTGTTCTCCCCGCAGATCGGTGACTCTACCATTCAGCAAAATATCGTGCTGAAAAAAGGATCTCAACTGACAAAACCGGTAAACCTTGACGGATACAAGAGCCTGCGTACCTTCTTTACGTACAGCATGCCGGTGAGCTTTATCAAGTCGACCGTTAACCTGAATGCCGGCTTTACCTATTCAAGACTGCCGGGTCAGTTTAACCAGGAGCTGACAGTGACCAATAACTATGTATACTCAGCAGGCGTTGTGGTTGCCAGCAATATCAGTGAGTACATCGATTTCAATCTTTCGTACAACGCTAATATCAATAATGCAAAAACAACTACGCAGAGTGCGACGGACAATAATTATGTGAACCAGGCGATCGGTGGCCAGATGAACCTGCTTACCAAGAATGGCTGGTTTGTGCAAAATGATCTGAGCTATCAATCCAACTCGGGTCTGGCAGCAGGGCTTAATACCAATTTCCTTTTATGGAATGCGGGCTTTGGCAAGAAATTCCTGAAGAACAAAGCCGGTGAGTTGAAATTGTCTGTGTTCGATTTATTAAAACAAAACCAGAGTGTGACCAGAACGGTGACTGGCCTGGAAATTGTGGATGAGCAGAACAATGTTTTACAGCAATATTTTATGCTGACATTTACGTACAGCCTTAAGAATTTCGGAGTAGCCCGTTCTTCTGGTCCGCAAAGAAGGCCGATGATGAACTTTTAAATAGCCGGAGGAACTGATTGATTATGTCATCGGTTACCGGTTAAATAAATATTCAGTTCTTTCGTTTCATAAAAGGCAGGTTCGAAAGAAAATTTGCGTAATATCGTTTTTAGCAAAAATTTTCGGGCTTGGACGAGAGATTACTGGTAAACCAGCTAAAACAGGGAGATGAGACCGCGTTTAAAACCATTGTAGATACCTGGCAGGACATGGTTTATAACACGGCGCTGGGTATCGTGCAAAATGCCGAAGATGCCGAAGACATTGCACAGGAGGTCTTTGTGCAGGTATATCAGTCTGTGAATTCGTTCAAGGGTGATTCCAAATTCTCTACCTGGCTGTATCGTATCACTATCACCAAATCACTTGACCATGAGCGCCGGAAAAAACGGAAAAAGCGCTTTGCTTTTGTTAAAAGCCTGTTTGGGGATGAAAGTGAGGTAGTGGTCCACCCGCCGGACTTTAATCACCCCGGGGTGGTTATGGACAAGAAAGAAGATGCTGCCGCACTTTTTAACGCTATTGGGCAATTGCCGGAAAATCAGCGTCTTGCCTTTACCTTACACAAAGTGGAGGGGCTTAGTTACCAGGAAGTTAGTGAGGTTATGCGCACTACAGTCTCTTCCGTGGAATCCCTGATGCACAGGGCCCGGATCAATCTTAAAAAGATATTAGAAGGTTATTATAAAGAAAAAGACTAGCAAAAGTTTTTTTACCAATCAACGTCAAATCTTAGGTCATGGAGCCAAAAAAGACTATAGAAGGCAAAATTGAAAGAGCCCTGGAAAGCCTGGACGGCATACAGAGGGCTACTCCTCAGCCCTGGTTTTTTACCAGGGTGAAAGCCCGGTTGCAGCGTGAAGAAAAGACAGTATGGGAGTCAATCGGATCTTTTCTGTCAAAGCCTGCTGTTGCAATGGCTGGTCTTGGACTGATTCTGATTCTAAACCTTTTTGTTCTCTTTAAGGAGGGCAATTTGCAGGAGGCTACCAATGTGGCCAACCAACCTGTGCAGTTAACGGACAGTGAATCTATCCTCGCGAGCAACAGTAGTTTTGATTATGAAAATGTACAACCATGAGCAGACCGGGAAACAAAAATCTTTTGATCATTATTGCCGTTCTGTTGCTTACTAACATAGGCGTACTGGCTTATTTTCTCTGGTATAAAAAGCCACCGGAAAAGCAGGAGCAGCATGATAACAGGGGAAATGGCATAGTGGACCAACTACAGAAAGAAGTAGGCTTTACTACGGAGCAACTGGACCAGTACAAGCAAATGAAGGATAAGCAAAGGGAAACCATCCGTCCTATGTATGATGAGATGCGTAAGGCAAAAGACAGCTTGTTCAGGTTGCTGAAAGAGCCCGTTATATCAGACTCTGTTACCAGTAAAGCTGCCGACCGGATCGCCGAACGCCAGAAAATGCTCGACCTGCAAACGTTCACTTATTTCAGGAAAATAAGAACACTTTGCACGCCGGATCAATTACCGAAATATGATTCGCTTATCCAGGGTATGTTCAGCAAAATGAACAGGCCGCAACGCCGTCCTGACAGCGATAGTACTAAAACAGATAAAAAGAACTAAGCAAAAACACCTTAGTAAAAATCAACTTTAAAAAACAAAGTATGAAAAAGATCGGATTGTTTCTCGCATTTATGGTAGCTGGTGCTATCATGGTAAATGCCCAGGGTGGTGGCGGCGGTTTCCGTCAGCGCACTGTAGAAGAAAGAGTTAAAGCCGTTCACGAAAAAATCGACAGCGCATTCAAACTGGATGCTGCCAAGCTTACACAGGTGGATAAAGCGTTCACCACATACTACCAGGACCAGGATAAAGTACGGGCCGAGCTCATGAGCGGCGGCGAACGTCCTGACAGGGAAACTATGATGGCAAAGCTTGCCCCTATCACTGAAGCAAGGGACAAAGAACTGAAAAGCATTCTGACTGAAGAGCAGTTTAAAAAATTCAAAGACGAAATTGAGCCGGCTATGATGCCACGCCGACCCGGTGGTGGCGGAAACCGTCAATGATAGTTTAGGGTTAATGGTAGTTACACCCATCCCGGTTGTTCTGTAAAGGGCACCGGGATTTTTTTTAGCCGGGAGTCAGGAGTTCTCTTCCCTCTATGTCACCCCGGACCTGGTTTAGTAAACTTTCAATAATAGTACACTAAGATCCGGGGTCTCCGCAACCCTGGAATACGTTCCGATAATAATAGGTAATTCTCAGATGATCGTTTTAATGAAAGCATTACAGCGGGAGGAGACCCCGGATCTTATATTCTTTAAACTTGTATATGAACTAAACCAGGTCCGGGGTGACATAGAGGGAAGAGAACTCCTGACTATTGACTAAAGACTCCCGACTTACTGCGCCATCCACTCCTTAAACGCCGTCACATTATCCTGGCTGATAATAATGTCATCATTGATCGCCGGTTCAAGCTCCAATTGAAGTTTGCTTTTAGGAAAACATTTTATTTTCTTGATGGCATTGAGATGAACAAGGTATTTTCGGTTCACCCGGTAGAACTGAGAAGGATCAAGTTGTTTTTCTATATCGGAAAGTGATTGGTCAAGAATGAATTTTTGGTTTTTATTGTCGATCATGCACACCAGCTTGTGGGTGGCATAGAAATAAGCAATGTCTTCTGATTTGATGCTGATATAGTCTGTTCCTCTTTTTACCAGGAAGCGTTTTTTGTAATCACCGGCAATTTGTTGTTTTGTTTGCAGCAATTGCTGGATGTCTGCAGAGAAATGCTGTTTCAGTTTAGTATATTTTTTCAACGCTGCTTCCAGTTTTTCCTGTTTGATCGGTTTCAGCAGGTAATCGATGCTGTTATGTTCAAAGGCTTCCTGCCAGTATTCATCAAAGGCGGTGCAAAAGATCACGGGGCTGCTGATATTGATGGAGTTGAAGATTTTAAAGGATAAGCCATCACTTAATTCGATGTCCATGAACAATAAGCCGGGCATGGGATTTTGATCCAGCCATTCCACGGCCGATTTTACACTGTTCAATACAGCTACTACTTCTACCTGTGTATCTGCCTGCCGTATCGCTTTTAATAATTTTTCTGCCGCAGGTTTTTCGTCTTCTATAATAATAGCACGCATGCTGCTGGTTTAAGGTGTTGTTGGTTTGTTTACGGTTTTCTAGGATAGTTTCAAAACAGGAAGCCTGACCATAAAAGCTCCGTTGTCTTCAATGCTGCTGATCTCTTTGCCTGTAACGAGCTTATAACGTTCGTTAAGATTGTGTAATCCTATCCTGGAAGACGGTTTGCGGAGCTGTTTTTTATGCAATTGGTTTTTTACAAGAAGCTCTTCATTTTCCAGGGTGATAGAGAACACCAATGGCGATTCTTCAGAGAACTCATTATGCTTGATAGCATTTTCTGCCAGCAACTGAAGGGAGATAGGAGGCACCAAATAGTATTCCAACGCTGCATCTTCCACATTTTTTTCCAGTTGCACAGCATTCTCAAAGCGGATCTTTAGCAATAAAAAATAGCTTTCGAGGAAGCCCATCTCATCGCGTAGCAAAACAAGGTCGCGTGCTTTGTTTTGCAGGATGTAGCGGTAAACGTCTGCAAGCGTATCATTGAACTGCTTGGCCCTCGATGGTTTTTCTTCTATCAGGTGGCTGAGCGTGTTCAGCGAATTAAAAATAAAATGAGGATCTATCTGGTTTTTCAGTGCTTCCAGTTCTGCTTCCACTTTGGCTCTTTCGAGTTGTTCATTACGGATCATTTCATTTTCTGATTGCTTCACCAGGATCACAGTCTCATATACGTGTGTAATAAAAATAACTGCGATCAGGATGATCAGCGTGGCTTGGGATACGATCTCCCAGTTGACCGGCTCGTGCGTGAACAATTGATACCATCCTACCAGTAGCAATACACTTACCGGCACTGTATAAAATACGACCGATAATATCAGTACCATCACTTTTTGCAAGGGCTTATTGATCCAGTCGAAATAGCTTCTGAGTGAAGAATGAAGATAGCGATTGCCCTGCCATACGATCAGCGCGATCATGATCGTATACAGAAAGCTCCATTTAACCTGCCAGTTGGAGAAATTCCGGTTATTGACCAGGCCGGTCATAAGCGGAATAACGATGCCAAAGAAAGGGATCAGTATAAGCCGGAACCCAAAGTCGTTGACCTTGTATTCGTTTTTGGGGTTGGTCTTTGGTTTTGCTATGTTCATCCTTTCCTTTTCCACATTCGTTCTCTTTGTAGTTGGGAGGTAAAAATTAGGCAATAGTTTAGACATATCATTTGATCAGCCACTAAAAACTTATTACTATGCAATTAGGAACCATTAATTGGCTTGCCGTGCTGGTAGCCGGCCTCTCTTCTTTTGTTGTTGGCGGAATATGGTATTCACCGGGTTTATTTGGCAAAGCCTGGATGAAAGACAACCGGCTAACGGAGGAAGATGTAAAAAAAGGCAGTAAAGCTAAAGTGTTCGGATGGACATTGATCTTCTCCTTACTGATGGCAGCCAACCTGGGCATGTTCCTTGCGCCTTCACCGGAAGGATGTACAGGGCAATGTGCTCCGGTGGTTGATATGTCGTGGGGCGCTACAGCAGGTTTTCTTGCAGGGGTCTGGACTTTCTGCGCTATTGCAATCCACAGCCTGTTTGAACAAAAACCCTGGAGGGTAATATTGATCAACGGGTTTTATAGTATTGTTTCACTTACACTGATGGGCGCGATCATTGGCGTGTGGAGATGATCCGGCCTATCGAAAATATTTGTATAGGATGCAAAACAGGCTGGACGTTTTATATGGCCAATTTTAAATCGATGCTGGAAGGAGGGGAAGATTTGCGGAACAGGAATGAAAAGACCAGGGAAGTGATATCGTCATAAAGTGTTCGTTGACCGTTAACTATCAGCCAACGGTCAACGAACAATCGTCATCGGCAATTACTTACTCTTTGTATATTTTATTTCCATTGTCTTAAATTCTTTTCCATCCATTCCGGGGCAATACATTTCCATTGTTTGTGTGTTGTCATCAACTACTTTAAACACTTCACGTATTTCCGTTTCCCTGTTAGTGCCGGATATGGGGTCGATCATTTTGCCGGTAAGTGTCATGGATTTGGAAGCAGGGTCCCAGTTTCCTTTGAGTACCATGATACCTGTGCCCATATTATCAACCCAGGTTGAAATAAATTGCTTGGTGTTATTGTCATATCCAAGTGTAGACTGGCCTTCAAAAGGCATTCCCATCATATTACCCGTATGACTGGATTGCTGATAACGACCTCCCATGATCATTTTGTTAACAGTTTTACCGGTGCTTTTTTGCGGCTGGGCGCCGGCTTGTTCCCACATGGTTATGTCTGATGACCAGTTACCGTTCCAGGAAGCCATCATTTTATGCATATCACCGGGAGTCATGTAAGCTTGCCAGTTTTTCATCATGGTTGCGGAGTCAGGCATGGTGTAAGGTTCTGCCGTTTTATCAGCAGTGGTAGCAGCCGGAGTATCCGTTTTGGTTGCCTCTTCCGGCGTTTTGGATTCGTTATTGCAGGCAGCAAATATTATTGCTGCAGCGCAAAAAGTTAGAGTTAAGCGTTTCATGTTTGCAAGATTTATTGAAAAAGTAAAAAACATACCCTGAATTAAAACAGTCTGCCCGATGAACCTGGAAATAAAGCCGACGAAAGATCAGGCAGGTAAGGGTATACGGATCTGCATGCTACAGCCATTGCCAACTGATGAATCCAGTTGTATGGTGCCATGATAATAGGCGGTACGGTTAAAGATATTATTCAGCCCCAGGCCCTTTTTAGTATTTACTGTATCAAATCCATTGCCATTATCGTTGATCAGCAAAGAAATTTCCCGGGCATCTATATTTAGTGAGATAGATGCTTCCGTTGCATTAGCATGTTTGAGGATGTTGTTGCATTGTTCCTGCACTATGCGGAGTATGGCCAGTTGTATTTCTGGTAAAATGTTTTTTCCTGATGACGTGATCTCTTTCTGATAACTGATCTTGATTTTCCTTGTTGCATTGATATTCTGCACCACTTCTTCAATTGCTGCTTCAAGACTGATATCACGCAGAGTGCCGGGTATAAGGTTATGACTTATCTTTCGTAATTCCGTTACAGCATCCTGCAGATAGCCAAGGCTGCGGTGCATGAATTCACGGCTGATATTCGGTTTTTCAATAGCAACTTCCAGCATCAGGCGTGAAGAAGACAATATCTGGTTCACATTGTCATGCAATTCATAAGCCAGCTCTTTCCGCTCATTTTCCTGGGCATTCATGATGGCCTGGATGATCTCACGTTTTTTCTTTTCCTGTTCTTCAGCAAGCCGTTTTTCCAGCAAAACTTTCTGGGTAATATCCAGGGCAACACCTCCCAGCATGCGGAGGCCATTTTCAGATTCCAACGGGAATTTGAAAATATGATACGACCGGGTTTCTCCATCAGGGGCAATGCCTTCTTCAATAGTTTCAATAGAAGCTCCGGAATCCCAAACTTTCCGGTTATTTTCTATAAAGAGATCGCATATGTGTTTTGGGAGAATATCATAAATGGATTTTCCTATATCTGCTTCTGTAAGGTTAAATGCTTGCAAATAGGGTGCATTGAGAAAACGGAAAACAGCATTCTCGTCAATGATCCATGATAAAGTAGGTGTATTGGCCATGAAAGAGCTGAACTGCTGGCGGGATTGCAACAAATCCTCTTCCCGCATTTTTTCTTCGGTAATGTTCTTATGCGTACCTATCAGCGTGAGCGGTTTGCCATCCGGTGTCCGTTCAAGCAGCATACCTCTATCCAGTATCCATACGTATTCGCCAGACTTGCTTCTTAAGCGATATTCTACCGAATGATTCCTGATAGCATGATCTTCATACAACTTATCAATACCGGTTATTTTCTTCAGATCATCCGGATGGATGCGCGAATGCCATTCATATGCTTCATTCTGGAATTCTTCGTCAGTGAAGCCAAGCATGTTTTTATAGAGCGGCGAATAATAAGATTCCTTGGTCTGAAAATTATATTCCCACACGCCATCACCTGCACCATCGAGGGCGAATTTCCAACGCCGCTCGCTTTTATTTAAGGCCGATTCATTTGTCTTAAGAGCGGTAATATCATTTGTGGTAAAACAAATAGCTGTGATCTCCCCGTTCTTATCTTTTACCGGCGTATAATTGGCAAGCAGCCAGAGGTCCTGGTTATCTGCTTTTGTATATAGTATTTCATACTCAACAGACTGACCACGAAGCACACTGTCCAGCGCATCTTTGACGGGCTTTTTACGATGTTCAGGCAATATGTCCAGAAAGCACATGCCTTCCTGTATCCTGGGGACGCCCGGCATGATCATTTGTCTGTTAACAGCATCTTCATTTACAAGAAGTATTTTGTAGTTCCGGTCAATAAGGAAAATGCCATTCTTATTGCTATTGACAACTGAACGGAGCTTTTCTTCCGAGCGCTTCATTTCTTCCTGCGCAGCTTTCATGGCAGTGATATCGGTAAAGGATGTAACTGTGCCAGTCAGCTTTCCTGTTTCTTCTATTATTGGATGGGAATTGATATTGATCCAACGGATATTCCCATCTGCATGGTTCCAGCCGAGTACGATGTTTGTTTGTGAAGTTCCTGTTCGCGCAACGATCACTGCCGGAAATAAATCCCAGGAAAAAGGAGTGCCATCTTCATGAAAGCAATTCACTTTATTTTCCAGGAAACTTCTGTCCATCAGTTGTTCCTTCGTGAGGCCGAGGATAGATTGTGCTGCCCTGTTGTAAACAATGATCTCTCCTTTTGCATTCTGCACCACCAACCCTTCAGCAAGCGCATTAAAAACGGCTTTGGTGGAGGCATCGTTAAGTTGATCGGATAATTGAATAGAAAGAATATCCTCCCGGCCAGTTTCAGTCAGCAGGTTTGTTATAAAGAGTTTTTTATTATCAATATGCATAAAAAGGGCAGTACAGTTGCGTTGCTTATGCTATAACGGATAAATGTATCGTTTTAATGCGCTGCCAGCCAGTTATTGCCTTCACCACATTCTGCAATCACGGGCACTTCATTGGGTAGGGGCAATGCAGATTGCATGTTTTCCAGGATCAGGGGTTTCAATTCCGCTACTTCTTCTTTTAAGGCGTCAAACAGCAATTCATCATGCACCTGCAATATCATCTTGCTTTTCATTTTTGCCTTTTTCATAGCTGCATGCACTTTTTGCATCGCCAGCTTGATCATATCTGCAGCCGTTCCCTGTATGGGGGAGTTGATGGCATTCCGCTCAGCAAAGCCCCGGACAGTGAAATTAGCAGAATTAATATCTTTTAGCCATCTTTTTCTTCCCATCAATGTTTGCACATAACCATGTTCGCGCGCAAAGTTGATGGTATTATCCATATATTGCTGTATTCCAGGAAATTGCTTTTTGTAGTTGTCAATAATTTCTTTGGCTTCCGTCCGTGAAATGCCCAGGTTATCAGCCAGCCCGAATGCGCCCTGGCCATAAATAATGCCGAAATTCACGCTTTTGGCTTTGTAGCGCATTTCCTTGGTCACTTCCGTTTCAAGCACATTATACACTCTTGAAGCCGTGGCGGTATGGATATCTTTTCCCTGCCTGAATGAATCACACATATTTACATCACCGCTGATGGATGCTACGATCCTGAGCTCTATTTGTGAATAGTCCGCAGACAGTAAGATGTGTTTATCATCCCTTGGAATAAATGCTTTGCGAATTTCCTTTCCGCGGTCTGTTCTTACAGGAATGTTTTGGAGATTGGGATTATTGCTGGCCAGTCTTCCGGTTACAGCTACTGCCTGGCCATAGGTGGTATGCACACGCCCTGTTTTGGGATTCACCAGTTCAGGAAGTGTATCCACATAAGTTGATTTGAGCTTGGTAAGCTCGCGGAATGCCAGGATATCCTCCACGATCTCGTTGCCTCTTGCAGCAAGTTTCAATAACACATCTTCACCGGTTTGATACTGACCGGTCTTTGTTTTCTTGGCAGAAGGGTCCAGCTTCAATTTATCAAAAAGCACTTCACCCAGTTGCTTGGGCGATGCAAGATTAAAACGGACCCCGGCTTTTTGATACACATTTTCTTCTGCGGCTTTTGCTTCTTTTTCCAGTTCACGGGAATAATCTTTCAAAAAGCCTTCATCTATTCTTACGCCTTCGAATTCCATATCTACCAGCACCTTCACCAGCGGGCTTTCCACTTCTTCAAACACCCTTTCCACTTCTTTTGATTTCAGCATGGGGGTGAACACATTTTTCAACTGCAGGGTGATATCAGCATCTTCAGCAGCATAATCTTTTATTTTCTCCAGTTCCACATCCCGCATATTACCCTGTGTTTTTCCTTTTTTACCAATCAGCTCTTCAATATGAACGGGTTCGTATCCGAGGAATTTATTGCTCAGCAGGTCCATGCCTCTTTTACCATCAGGTTCTATCACATAGTGTGCAAGCATGGTATCAAACAGGTTCCCGGTTATTTCTATACCATACCATTTCAATACCAACAGGTCGTATTTGGTGTTTTGCCCGATCCATATTTTTTTGCTGTCTTCAAATAAAGGCTGGAAGAAAGAAAGGATATGCTTTGTTTGCTGCAGATCTGCGGGGCAGGGAACATAAAATGCTTCGCCGGGAGTTACAGAAAAGCTCAGGCCTACAAGCTCGGCAAGGTTGGCATCAATGCCGGTGGTCTCCGTATCAAAACAGATCTCTGTGTGTTTGGATAAAGTGGCCACCAACTCTTTGATCGCTTTATCTCCTTCTATTGCCGTGTAAGTGTGTGGTGTATTATGAATGTTTTTATCAATGGTACCTTCAACCCCTTCTTCTGCATCAGCAGGGGTGCTTACTGCAGTTGTTTTGGTAGCAGCTTTAGCAGCGGGAGCTTCAATGATGTTTCCAAACAGATCTGTTTGCACTCCTTCGGGAGCTGTTTTCACTTCGCTTACTTCTTCGCCAAGTAAGCGCTTGCCTAATGTTTTAAATTCAAGGTCTGCAAAAACGGTTTTGAGTTTTCCTTTGTCCCAGTCTTTTACACGGAAATCTTCTTCATGAAAAGTTACCGGCACATTGGTAATGATAGTGGCCAGTTTTTTGGAAAGCAAAGCATCTTCTTTTCCTTTTCTTACTTTTTCACCGAGCGCGCCTTTTATCTGGTCAGCTTTTTCCACTACATTTTCCAGTGTTCCGTATTCGGTCAATAGTTTGGCAGCAGTTTTTTCGCCCACGCCGGCAATGCCTGGTATATTATCTACGGCATCGCCCATCAATCCCAGAATATCGATCACCTGTGCCACGTCTTTGATATTCCACTTGGCACAAACTTCTTCGGGGCCCATTATTTCCACATCACCGCCCTGGTAGCCGGGTTTATATATTTTGATGTTCTTGCTTACCAGTTGTCCGTAATCCTTATCAGGAGTTACCATATACACTTCATAGCCGGCGGCTTCAGCCTGTTTGCTCAGTGTGCCAATGATATCATCCGCCTCATATCCATCTAGCTCGATGCAGGGAATATTGAAAGCGGTAATGATGGCTTTAATATCGGGGATAGCGCTGATAATGTCCTCAGGCGCTTCCTGGCGGTTGGCTTTATAATGTTCGAAATCTGTATGTCTTTCAGTGGGGGCAGATGTATCAAAACAAACAGCCATATGGGATGGCTTTTGCTTATTGATAAGTTCAACAAGTGTATTGGTGAAACCGAACTGTGCGTTGGTATTTTTCCCTTTGGAAGTCAGCCTTGGGCTGCGGATCAATGCGTAGTAAGCACGGAATACAAGTGCCATTGCATCCAGTAAAAAAACTTTTTTTGCCATGCTGCTAAGGTAGTTATTTCAGGCGGGTACAGACAAGGCAATGAGGAAGGCCTGGCAGAAGCTGGATGAAGAGCGGTTGTGCGATCAGTTTATTTTTTTTGCAGATACAGCTTCATTGGTCCTGACTGCAGTAGCTTCTTTTTTCTCTATGCTTTTTTCAGCCGTTAATGTTTCACTGAAAGCAGCAGCTTCTTCCTGATTTTTATCAGCAGCAGTAGGAACAGTGGGGTCTTTGTAAATGAAGTTGAGGTAAATGGCGAAAAAAAGGAGATTGAAGGCAAGGAAGTTCGCAACCTTATGGATACGCTTTCTCATAAAAAAATTGGATTACCGGTTTTAAAATGGATATTGGTACTTAGATCAAAAGTAAACAGGAACGGATTCCTGACCAATAAACCTGGCATCAGGCTGGAAAAATCGCGGAGAATCACTTAGTTGGAAAAGGTAAAACTACGATAGCCTACTTTTTCATTTCTTCCAGCTTTTTCTGCAAAACAAACATTTCGTCCCTTAGCCGGGCTGCTTCCATAAAGTCCAGGTCACGGGCTGCTTTTTCCATATCCTTCCGGATCCTGGTAATGGCTTTCTCCGTTTGCGGAATGGTTTTGTATTCAGCCTGCTCTTCAGCGGCTACCGGCACCAGGTCTTCGTCCGGGGCTACGGCATAAGGGTTGGCCGGGTCATAGCCCTTGATATCGAGCACCGATGTTTGAGCAAATACCTGCTGCTTTGATTTCACTACGGTCTTTGGCGTGATGCCGTGTTCAATATTATAGGCGATCTGTTTTTCGCGGCGTCGGTTGGTTTCGTCAATGGTTTTTTGCATGCTCTCGGTCATTTTATCTGCATAAAAAATGACCAGGCCATCGACGTTGCGGGCAGCGCGGCCGGCTGTTTGTGTCAATGATTTTTCATTGCGCAGGAATCCTTCTTTATCTGCATCCAGTATGGCTACCAGCGATACTTCAGGCAGGTCCAGGCCTTCCCTCAGGAGGTTTACACCCACCAGCACATCGATTTCTCCCAAACGGAGCTGACGTAATATTTCCACCCGTTCCAATGTATCCACTTCGCTATGGATATATTTTGATTTGATATTAATGCGGTGAAGGTATTTGTCCATTTCTTCCGCCATCCGTTTGGTAAGCGTTGTTACCAGCACACGGTCGCCTTTTTTTACCCGTTTGTCAATTTCATCCAGCAGGTCATCGATCTGGTTCACGCTTGGGCGGATATCAATGGGAGGGTCGAGCAGGCCGGTAGGGCGCACTACCTGCTCTACCACTACGCCTCCGGTCTTTTCCAGTTCATAATCATCGGGAGTGGCGGAAACGTATACGGTTTGGTTGAGCAGGGATTCAAATTCGTGGAAATTGAGCGGGCGGTTGTCCAGCGCACTGGGAAGGCGGAAACCATAATCTACCAGTATCAGTTTCCTGCTCCGGTCGCCGCCATACATACCGCTTACCTGTGGCACGGTTTGGTGGCTCTCGTCAATTACACACACAAAATCTTTGGGAAAATAATCCAGCAGGCAGAAAGGCCTTGTGCCGGGATTACGCCGGTCGAAAAAGCGTGAATAGTTTTCGATACCATTGCAATAGCCCAATTCCTTGATCATTTCAATATCATATTCCACCCGTTCTTTTAATCGTTGTGCTTCGATCAGTTTTCCATTGGCTTTGAAATACTCAACCTGTGCCTGCATTTCATCCTGTATCTCATAGATCACCTGCTGCATAATGTCTTTAGGCGCTACATACAGGTTGGCAGGGAATATGGCAGCGTTTTCCAGTTTGGCGATGCGTTTTCCTGTTACCACATCGAGGCTTTCTATCTCTTCAATTTCATCGCCAAAGAAAGTGATGCGGTAGCCATAGTCCACATAGGGAAGATTGATGTCTACCGTATCTCCTTTAACACGGAAAGTGCCGCGGTTAAATTCAAGGGTGGTGCGATTGTATAATGAATTAACAAGTGAATGCAGGAAGCCCTGTCTTGAAATGGTCTGGCCTTTATCGATCCGGATGATACTGTTTTCATAATCGGTAGGATTACCCATACCGTAGATACAGCTTACAGAAGCAACTACAATAATATCCCTTCTCCCGCTGAGCAGGCTGGAAGTGGCGCGGAGGCGAAGCTTGTCCAGCTCATCATTGATGCTGAGATCTTTTTCAATGTACACGTCGCTTACCGGCATATAAGCTTCCGGTTGGTAATAATCGTAATAGGAAACGAAATACTCAACAGCATTTTCAGGGAAGAACTGACGGAACTCACCATATAGCTGGGCAACCAGGGTTTTATTGTGCGTGATGACCAGGGTGGGCCTTTGCACATTCTGGATCATATTGGCAATGGTATAGGTCTTCCCGCTACCGGTAACACCCAGGAGTGTCTGGTATTTTTCACCGGAAAGAATGCCTTCGGTGAGCTGGCGTATCGCTTCAGGCTGGTCGCCGGCAGGAGGAAAAGGAGCGTGTAGTTTGAATGCCATAATCGTTGATCAAAGTTACCTTATTTGGGTTAGGGTAAGTAGCAAAAAATGTGCAACGTTATGGATGATTAGGTGGTCAAGCTCAGGTACCACCAAAACCAATCTAAATGAAAAAAGTTCTGATGATATTGCCGCTGGCGTTTTTGTTCCTGGGTTGTGAAAAAGACAATTCAGCAAGGTGCGAAGGACTGAAAGTCGCAGTGCAAAATGATGATATTGCGACAGTAAGATATATTGTTAACCGTCTTGCGGCGGATATTAAGATGCAGGCATCTACAACTATAGCGGATCCGGAGGGGTATCATAATAGTTATCTTATGCTGATTGACCGGCTGAATGATGAGTGTGATATGAAAGCGTTAGGAGTTTGTTATGCATGCATTGATACTTTGCCGGCAACTTCTGAAATAAAGCTGATAATTTTTACAGGTTCCCGTACGATGACGAGGATCATTGACGTTAGGGTTGACCGGGAAGGTACACTTGTGTGCACAAACATGCATGAGTGATTTCCTGCAAAGCTTCAACCGGTGATATCAGTGGTTTGCTTTTCTATTAATATACGCTGAATAATCCGGCAGTGCAGGTTGATACTCCGTATACATTAATGGAGAAGTAAGCATAAAATCGGCTGTTGAGCGGTTGCAGGCAGTAGGGATGTTCCAGGTGGCGGCTACGCGCAGCAGTGCTTTAATATCGGGGTCATGTGGTTGTGCTTCCATGGGGTCCCAGAAAAAGATCAGTACGTCCAGTTTTCCTTCGGCGATGCTGGCACCTATTTGCTGATCGCCACCGAGTGGCCCGCTCAGGAATTTTGTAATGGGTTGTTTCAGGGCGGCTTCCAGTAAAGTGCCGGTGGTGCCGGTAGCAAAAAGTGTATGTTTGGACAAAGCTTCCCGGTTGAAATAAGCCCAGTCGATGAGTTCGTCTTTCATATTGTCGTGGGCTACCAGGGCAATTCTTTTAATGGCATTGAATGTTCTGCTGCTCATAGCTAAAGATTAAAGATGGAGCAAGTTAGAATCTTTAGTCAAGAGTTAAAAGAAAAGAAAAGTTGTTTGGCAGAAGAGTATCGCAAAGGGCGCAAAGAGTGCGCAACGAACGCAAAGGATATTACGGACATGCGTTGTGGCCTTGGTGTGCTCTTTGCGCCCTTTGCGATACTCCTATGCTAATCCATAAAAAGAAAAGGCGCGATTAAAACCGCGCCTTTTCTTTTTATGGAAAGGTTTTCTTATTTAAAATCTGCGTTTACGGTCACTTTAGGTTCTTTGGCTACTTTACCACCATCGATAGGCGCACCGGAAATACCGAAATCAGCCAGTTTGATGGAGAAATTGGAAGTAGCAGAGATGGCTCCTCCCTTTACTACGATGGTTGCAGGGGCTTTGACTTTTTGTTCAACGCCCTTTACAGAAAGGGAACCCTCAACATCTGTAGTGTAAGAACCATCTTTGGTAAGATCAACTTTAGCAGGATCAACGAGATTTCCTTTGAAAGTGAAGGAAGGGAATTTATCGGAGTCCATCCATTTTTCACCATTGAAGTGTTGTTGGATAGTAGGGTTGGCGAAAGCAAAGTTTTTAACAGTTGCTTCAAATGCTACAGAACCTGTTTTAGGATCAAAAGCGGCTACTACTGTTTTGTTCTCTGCTTTAGGCAGGTTATCAATTGCGGTGCTTGCATCAAATGCTACAGTAGCAGAAGTGGTTGTTTTCTTTTGGGCAAACAGGCTGCCGGTTACTGCTACTAAAGCTAATGCGAGGATCGTTTTTTTCATGTTTTGTTTATTTTTTAGAAGGTGTTTGGTTATTTGGTTTTATTGAGTGCGCTTCGTTTGAAATCTATTTTTTCTACACCGAGGATCTCGCTGTAGGTACCTCCACTGCAGGAACCCTTAATGGAAACAATATCTCCTTCCTTTATGGCTTTAGCTTCTGCCACATGTTGTTCCTGGAAGGCGAAAATGGCATAGGAGCCGGTGGTGGTATCAACAAATTTTATGTTCATGGTAGCTGAGTCGGCGGGCTCTACGGCAGAAACTGTGCCATTTACTGTAATGATTTTGTCACGGTATTTGGCATTGGCGGCACTGTCATTTGCCTGGAATTCACGGATAAAATCCAATGCGTTTACAGTGTAAGCAGCTTCGCGATCATTGGTATCGGCAAATTTTTCGGTGGCCACATACCAGTAAATGCCGGCAGCGATCACAACCAACACAAAAACGGACCATAAAACCCTTTTCAGCCAGGGGCTTTTCTTTTTAGGAGGTGTCATGAGGTTTGTTTAAACGTTTAGCTGGTGACTTGGTTCACCGGTTTGGTAGACAAATATATAATGTTTAAACATTGAAATATATTAACCGATTCATAAAATATATAAAAAAACTGCCTGCTTTAAGGCAGACAGCTTTTATTTTACTAACCCATCCATAGGCCAAAGGCCTACAAATGAAAACTTTAAGCCGCTTGTACTTCTTTGATCTTCTCCCGGATCTTAGCTTCAATTTCTTTGGACAGTTCGGGATTATCGAGTAAAAGTTGTTTAACCGCATCCCGGCCCTGCCCGAGTTTATCACTGTTATAGCTAAACCAGGACCCGCTTTTTTGTACGATGCCTAATTCCACGCCCATGTCAATGATCTCCCCGGTTTTGGAAATTCCTTCACCGAAAATGATGTCGAACTCTGCAGCCCTGAACGGAGGAGCTACCTTGTTCTTAACGACTTTTACCTTTACACGGTTGCCTATTGCTTCATCGCCGTCTTTGATCTGAGAACTGCGGCGGATATCAAGCCTTACAGAAGCATAAAACTTCAGGGCGTTACCACCGGTAGTTGTTTCAGGGTTACCAAACATTACCCCGATCTTTTCCCGGAGCTGGTTGATGAAGATACAGATGGTATTTGTTTTGGAAATGGTTGCAGTCAGTTTACGCAAAGCCTGGCTCATGAGCCTGGCCTGCAGCCCCATTTTGCTATCTCCCATTTCTCCTTCCAGTTCACCTTTTGGCACCAGGGCCGCTACTGAGTCAATTACCACTACATCCAGTGCCCCGGAAAGGATCAAACGGTCTGCGATCTCCAATGCCTGCTCACCATAGTCAGGCTGGGAGATCAAAAGATTATCCACATCCACACCCAGTTTCTGGGCATAGGAACTGTCAAAAGCATGCTCGGCATCAATGATCGCGCACATACCGCCTTTTTTCTGTGCCTCAGCAATAACGTGCGTGGCAATAGTGGTCTTACCGGAAGATTCAGGCCCGTAGATCTCAATCACACGGCCTCTTGGCAAGCCACCAATACCCAAGGCAACATCCAGGCCTATAGAGCCGGTGGACACTACTTCCTGCTGCACTTCACCCCGCTCATTCATCATCATCACGCTTCCCTTACCAAAATCTTTTTCGATCTTATCCATGGTAAGCTTTAAAGCTTTTAATTTCTCATTATTGCTTGACATATCGGTAGATTTTTCTGTTTTTGCCATGTCCAAAATTAGGATTTACGTAGTGCCGGGCTAAAAATGTTATGAACAAAGCAAAGCTAAATGATTTAGCAATACATTGCTAATTTTTTTTGGATTATTTCCGGCCCTGTTTTTAGCTTAGGGTAGAATTCTATCGGCTCCTATGGCGGCCACCAGCGAGAAAACCCCGATCAGCAAGCCTGTATAGATCTCCGATGGGGTATGGTCCGACACGATCAGCCTGGCCGTACAAACCAGCCCGGCAATAAGAAGCGCAACAGAAAGATAAAGCGTGTAATTGGTAGACTGGCTCAGGGCCAGCATGGCCACAAAAGAGACCAGTATGCCCATGCCCATGGCATGCATGCTCACCTTCATATATATATTGGCGATAAGCCCCCCGCTGGAAGCAATAAAAATGGCCATTGAAAGAATGATCGCCTCTTTGGGGAATTCCGGCTGGTTCCGCAACACATAACACATCCAGAAATAATACACATTGGAAGCCACATACGGAATGATCCGCTCCTTTTGGGTCTTTAAAAAAATGGATTTCAAAAATCCCAGTCCTTTTGCCAGCAACACCGTTACCAGGGGAAAAAAACTGTAAATAATAAAAAAACGCAGCAGCGCAATGGCTTTATCGGCCGGGGAGAACTGTGCAAACATATACGGTTGTGTGCTGAGCAAAAACCATATCATATATACCGGCACAAAAAGCGGATGGAAAATATAGGAAAGCAGTTTGGCCACAAAACGGACCACTTTATTCTGCGGTTGATGATCAGGTATGGCAATTTCTTGCAGTTCACTATCCCTGTCTACCATCATTCTTGTTTCCATCCGAGTAATTTTTTGCAAAATAAACGATTGCAGGCTGCCCGTGGCAAGGTTTTTTGTATAAAGGCTTCCGATTGCAAAATAGACCCCCGAATATTATATTTACCCCCAAATGACCCCTCCTAACGCTAATTATGCAAATAATGCTGCTGATGCGAATGGCGTGAATAACGCTAATTATGCAAATAATAGCCTTGCCAGGTGGTGGACCGGGCTCCTGGTCCTTCTCTGCGTTTTTACCTTTCAATGCCTGCAGGCCCAATCAAAATATGTAAAAAAATATAAACCCCTTGCCGATTCCCTTGCAGCGGTTTATGAATTGCCGGCTGCCGTTATACTCGGCGTGGCCATCGTTGAATCCGGCTCAGGCACCAGCCGCAATGCCAAACTGCTCAACAACCATTTCGGGATCGTGGGAAAAAATAACCTGCTCAAAACAAAGGGGATAAAAAGCCGTTATAAGCAGTACGGCAAAGTAGCAGATTCTTATCTAGACTTCTGCGGGCTGCTTTCCCGGCGCAAATTTTATTCATCACTTAAAGGAAATAAGGATTACCGCGTTTGGGTTGATGCTATCAGCAAGACCGGCTATTCTGAAATGCCCGAAGAATGGAAAAAAAGAATTAACGGCGCCATACGAAAAAATAAACTTTCTACTACCCATCATTAGTTGATTTATGAACAGCAGCCGCCGTGTTTTCCTGTTTGTGGTGTATAGTGTCGGATTATTCCTGCTTATTTCCGTTGCCGGTATTTTTTTAAGGTTTGAATGGATGCCCTTCAACCGTGTTAACCTGGTGGGTGACCTGGTAAAGCCAGTAAACGATACCACGCAAACCGCTGCTGTTCCTGACAGCAATAATATTCCTGTAGTGGTTGAAAAGATACCCAGTAAAGAGTTTATGCTTTACCGGCAACCAAGGCTTATCACCGATTTTAATGCCGATACCACCATGGCCTCCATGCAGGGATTCCTGGAAAAACTGCAGGCATTGCGCAACGGAGAAAAACGAAAAGTAAGGATCGCTTATTTCGGCGACAGTATGATCGAAGGCGATCTGCTCACTCAAACGTTCCGCCAGTTGCTGCAGCAAACATTCGGCGGCAGCGGTGTGGGTTTTGTGCCTGTTAAATCGCCGGTTGCTAAATTCAGGCAAACTGTTTCTACCACCACTACCGGCAACTGGGAGGAAGAAAGTTTCAAAGAAGGAAAATCCAACCATCTCTATTTATCCGGCCATCTCTTCCGTACAAATGGCGCTTCGGTGCAAATGACTGATCAAACGGTAAAGGACAGCATGGCCATCCTGGAAAAATCATTGCTTTGCGGACCTTCATCAACGCCGGTGAATATAACTGTTAACAACAGCTCCACTACCATTCATCCAAACAAACCATTTAACAGCGTATTGCTGGGGAATGATGCCAACCGCTTCATTAAACTGAGCCTGAGCGACCCTCAATTGCCCGTATACGGCATTTCCTTTGAATCCGGATCGGGTATTATCGTCGACAATTTTTCTTTCAGGGGTATTACCGGTATTGAGTTTGCCCGTATTGATTCCGCTTTCCTGAGTGCCGTAGCACAGGAGAACCCTTATGACCTGATCATTTTTCAATACGGCGTGAACCTGCTGTTCCGCCCGAATGATAAAAACTTCAGTTGGTATGCCCGTATAATGTTGCCGGTGGTGAAGAAACTAAGGAACTGTTTTCCTAACAGCGATTTCCTGCTGGTGAGCACGGCCGACCGGGCTTTCCGTTATGGCGACGAGTATAAATCTGCTGTCGGCATCGACTCGCTGGTGAAAGTGCAGGCCCTGCTGGCTTATGAAACAAACAGCAGCTTTTACAACCAGTTTGCGGCTATGGGTGGTCTCAATTCCATTGTAGAATGGGCCAGGATGAAACCTTCCCTTGCCAACCAGGATTATGTTCACCCTAACCACCGGGGAGCAGAGGTGCTGGCACATCATCTTTTTGATGCGATCATGCGGGACTTACAGAAGTATACAAATTCACATAATTAATTTTTTGTCTTTTATGTAAAAGAACGACCCTTCCCGCTTTACCGGTAAGGCGGAAAGACGGGAAGGGAGGCTTTGGGATGGATGGTGTCATGCCTGGTTGGGAACATATGTGTCAAAAGAATTTAGGCATACTTTTGTTTCCACATTCTAATAATTATCAATAATTGACGTTTATTCGCAGAATAATGGGTCGCCTGTATGCCTTTGTTTGAATTAGATGCTTTTTGGAGACAGTTTTTATATGACAAGGACAACCCATTGTTATTTAATAACGGGTTCTTTGTTTTCTTTTTTGCCATTTTCATCGCACTATATTACAGTTTCCGGAACAACTTTAAAGTGCGCCGTTATATCTTTTGCTTTTTCTCCCTTTACTTTTTTTATAAAGCCAGTGGTTATTTTGTAGGGCTGGTCATTCTTTCGGCCATTGTCGATTTTGTGTTGTCTAATGCCATTTTCCGGCAAACGAATAAAGTAAAAAAGAAAGCCCTGCTGATCTGCAGCATTATTTTCAATCTGGGTTTGCTGTTTTATTTCAAGTACACCAATTTCTTTATATCTGTCAGCAACGACCTGTTCCATGCAGGCTTCAATCCTCTGAACATCCTGCTGCCGGTAGGTATTTCTTTTTATACATTTGAAAACCTCAGCTACACCATTGATGTGTATCGCGGCCAGTTTGAACCGGCCAGGAAGTTTAGCGACTATCTTTTATTCCTTTCCTTTTTCCCCAAGCTGGTGATGGGCCCTATTGTGAGGGCGCACGATTTTGTGCCGCAGATCAATAAGCCATATGTGATCACAGAAAATGATTTTGCCAAAGGCTTTTACCTGATCATTTCAGGGCTTTTTAAAAAGCTGGTGATCTCTGATTTTATTACGCTCAATTTTGTCAACTATATTTTTGATGATCCTGGCCGGTATACAGGCCTGGAGAATCTTTTTGCCGTGTATGGCTATGCCGTTGTGATCTATTGCGATTTCAGTGGTTACAGTGATGTGGCCATTGGTATTGCCAAATGGCTGGGCTTTACCATTCCTACTAACTTTTTATCGCCCTACCAAAGCAAGAACATTACTGAATTCTGGCGGCGCTGGCATATCTCGCTTTCCTCCTGGCTGAAAGATTATCTCTACATTCCGCTGGGCGGCAACCGCAAAAGTTCTGTGGGCACCTGGATATTCTCTCTCCTGTTCTTTGCCGGTGTTTTCCTGGCGGGTCAGCATTTGCTTAAGATGAACTGGTGGGAAGCGGCTTTGCTGAGTGCAGGCATCCTCCTGATATTCCTGCTCCCGGCCATTATTGCCAGGGAAAAGAAAGGAGTGGCTGCCAATATGAACCTTCTTACCACGATGCTGCTGGGCGGGTTCTGGCATGGGGCGAGCTGGAATTTTATTATCTGGGGGTCCTTACATGGCATATCCCTGGCCATTCATAAAATATGGATGCTGCTGACAGGGCGGGCATTTAAAAACGTAAAGAATAGCTGGTGGTACAATGCCCTGGCCATATTGCTGACCTTTCATTTTGTATGTTTTTGCTGGGTGTTTTTTAAAGCGGCTGATTTTGATACGGCCTTTGCCATGCTTCACCAGATCGGATATGACTTTACTCTTTCCGTATGGCCTGCTTTTGCTAACAACTACTGGCCGGTACTGGTGATGATGGGGCTGGCCTATGTGCTGCATGCGGTCCCCGATGATTATGCCGACCGGGTGATCAACCGATTCAGAAGAATACCGCTGCCGGCTTATATCGCTGTGTTCTTTGTATTTGTAGTGCTGTATGGCTATTTCAAATCAGCAGAACCGGTAATGCCGATTTATTTACAATTTTGAGATTAAGCGCAGCGCATCAAACCTCTTTCGTAATTTTGTGCTTACATCATAAAAAATAAGCACGTGGAACTTACCGCTAAACTGATACAATTGCTGCCAGCGCAAACAGGCACCGGCAAAAACGGGGAATGGAAAAAACAGGACATTATCGTGGAAACCAATTCCCAATACCCCAAAAAAGTATGTATTTCCGTGTGGGGAGATAAGATCAACACCAGTCAGTTGCAGATCGGACAATCCCTCAACATTTCATTTGATGTTGAAAGCCGCGAATATAATGGCCGCTGGTATACAGATGTAAAAGCCTGGAAGATTGAAACGGCCGGAGCCGCGGGCGCACCCATCGCGGAAGACGAGGTGCATAATACTTCTTTCACCAGCGATGATGATCTGCCGTTCTAAGTCTGAAGCAGAAAGAGTGGCTTGAATATTGATCTCTACCTGTAAATTTTGGCCTATGAGCATCACATTAAAACTTGAAACTCCCTGGTCAGAAGTGAAGGAAAAGATCAGGGAAGTAAATTATGATCTTACAGATGCAGATCTTTTGTATGTGCCGGGTAAAGAAGATGAATTGATCAACAGGCTGGCAGCAAAAATGAATAAAACAGCAGAAGAAGTGAAAGGCTGGATCGAAAGTATTTCTCATACTCAGGGACGAGCTTCCTGATGATCGGTTTCGTACAGACTAATATAACTGTTATATCCTTTCGCCAGCGCATTGAATAAAAGAGAGCCCTGCAGGCGGTATCCTTCTGCGGTGAAATGGATCCTGTCGCGGCTCATCAATCCCCGTTTTGACCAACTGTAAGCTGATCCGTATCCGTTCGTGATACGGTAAAGGTCCCACAAAGGAATATAATTCTTATTGCAATAATCGGTCAGCGTTTGATTGAGCTGACGAAGCACTTTATTGGAGCTGCGTTTTAATTTATATGAATCCGGCGCTGTAGTGATAAGTATGGAAGCGCCCGGTGATATTTCTTTCAATTTTTGAAGAAAGTTGGAAAGGTCCTTTACAAACATCGCTTCAAAAAAACTGGCGCGCTGTGCTTCATTGGTGCCCAGGGAAATAATATAGAGATCGGCTTTCAGGGCAGGTAATTGTTTCCAGAATAGCGGAGCCATATTGTATTGATCATAGCGGGCACCATTCACACCAATGGTATGATAAAGCACTCCGGGTTGGGAGTTTTCCAGTGATACACCATAAAAAGCTTTTGCATCGTCCGTAGGCAGGCAGGAAAGCGTAAAGCCGGTAATAGGCTGTTTCAGTTCCACTTCGCGGTACACGGAAGAATCATTATCCTGCCTCTTTAACGTGTAAGGCAGATCAAGATTATCTGCCTGGAATACCCAACTGGTGTTGAAGCTGGTATCTAAAAAAAACCGGAGACGGTTGAAAGATTGCAAGCCTTCGCCAAGACTGGTGCGTAATGAAAAACGGATATTGGCAGCAGCAGAAGTGGTGGTAAGTGCATAACCTGAAATGCCGGCATTGATCTGTATCTCCGGATGTGCCACCCGGTTGAATTGCCAGCGGATGCTGGAAGAGCTGCTGATATCATCCGGTGCATTGGAAAGCGCCAGTTGATAAGGAAATACCAATCCCCTGCCGGCATTGCCAAAAAATTCCTGCAATCCACTTCTTACCACGCCCGAAAGAAAATCTGCCTGGATATGGGAATCACCGATATGCACGATGGAAACTGTGCCGGTGCTGTCTTTTTTCAGGGTATATAATTTCTGATAAAATGAATCGAGCCCGGTGTTGTTGAAAATGCGATTGAAAACAGCGCTTACGAATGGATACCGTTTGGCAAGCGCATTATCACCCACAGGAATGGGCTGGGCCATACCGGTAAATAGCAGGAAGCAAACAAAGGATACGGTATAAAAAAATCGGTGGGTCATCAGAAAATGAAACCTACAATTCTTTTCTCAAACGAGCAACAGGTATGTTCAATTGTTCGCGGTATTTGGCTACGGTGCGGCGCGCAATATTGTAGCCTTTTTCCTGTAGCAGCTCTGTAAGCCGCTCATCACTGAGCGGACGTTTTTTATTTTCCCCTTCTATAAGATCACTGAGGATCTTTTTCACTTCGCGCGTAGACACTTCTTCACCGCTATCCGTGCTCAATGATTCACTAAAGAAGAATTTGAGGCGATAGGTACCGAATTCAGTTTGTACAAATTTGCTGTTGGCTACACGGCTTACAGTGGAAATGTCCAGTCCTGTTTTCTCTGCAATGTCTTTCAGGATCATGGGGCGCAGGGTCGTTTCATCACCCGTCACAAAGAAATCGTGCTGGTGGTTCATGATGGCCGTCATGGTGCTGAGCAAAGTATGCTGGCGCTGTTTGATGGCATCGATAAACCATTTGGCAGCATCAATTTTTTGTTTGATGAACAATACGGCTTCTTTCTGTCGCTTATCTTTTTTAGCACCGCGGTCGTATTCCTTCATCATATCGCGGTAACCTTCGCTAATGCGGAGCTCGGGAGCATTGCGTGAGTTGAGGGTGAGTTCCAGTTTGCCATTATTGTTCATGATAAAGAAATCAGGCACCACATAGCTTTCGGCTTTGTTGATGCTGCCTACATTACCACCTGGTTTGGGGCTGAGGCGGATGATCTGCTGCATCACTTCTTTCAACTGTTCTTCATCTATATTAAGACCGCGCTGGATCTTTTCATAATGTTTTTTGGTAAACTCGTCAAAGTAGCGGCGGATGGCGAGCATGGCGGTATCTACATCCTTGCCCTCGTCTTTCTGACGTTGCAACTGAAGCAGCAGGCATTCCTGCAGGTCACGGGCAGCCACGCCGGGCGGATCAAAGCGCTGTATGCGCTGGATGATGGCTTCCACTTCTTCTTCTGTGGCAGAAATATTCTGGCGGAAAGCCAGGTCGTCTACGATTGCGGAGGTTTCGCGCCGGAGATAACCATCTTCATCAATGCTGCCTACTATCTGCTCTGCGATGCGTTGCTCTTTTTCACTCAGCTTCAGCAAGCCCAGTTGCATGAGCAGGGTTTCGTAAAAGCTGGCTTCTGTTTTAAAAGGGATCTGTTTTTGTTCTTCGTCGGGGTAATTATCGTCGCGCAGTTTGTAGTCGGCAACATCATCATCCCCATCATGTACGTATTCACTGACGTCTATATTATCGTATTCGTCTTCGCTTCCACTTTTCTCTTCGTATTCATTATCCTCTGTTTCAGTAAACTCATCTTTAAGTTCATCCGCAGCATCATCATGTTTTTCATCGTCCAGTTCCAGTGCCGGGTTTTCTTCCAGCTCTTCCTTGATACGTTCTTCGAGGTTTGCTGTAGGCACCTGCAACAGCTTCATCAACTGAATCTGCTGAGGAGATAATTTTTGTAAAAGCTTCTGCTGTAATGTTTGGCTAAGGGCCATAAATTCAGAGATTTAGTGGCTGGTAATGTAAAAGCTTATGACTTAGACAAAAATCCGGCCGTTTATCAAAAATCAGGCCGTAAATTTACAAAACAATAGGATACGGCATGCCGGAACGACGGTTTTACTTTGTTGTTGTATTGATTTTCCTCTTTAACAGGGAAATTTTTTCCCAGGAAAAAAATGTGGAAAACTTTCCTGAATTTAGGATAAATCTCCCGTTCAAAACCCCTTTTAGTCAAGAAAAAAGTCTAAGAGTAATGGCTTTGGTGAAACAGGGTGAAAGAATATTTTATAACCCGACTTTCATTTCTGCCAGGCCCCTGGTTTTATTGGAACCGAATATTCCACAGACGTTCTTTTGTAAAAAGGAATGGGAGTTTGAGAAAGCTACTTCCATACCGTTGAGATTCCGGTTGGGATCGTTGGAGTATACAGATTACCTGGAGCAGAAACCGAATGCTATATTAAGATAAGTAACGCGAAGAGCGCAAAGTTGACGCCAGGTACGCAACGTTGCGTTCTTCGCGTCAACTTTGCGCTCTTCGCGTTACTCTTCCTCAATCTAAAGAATGTATTTTATTTCTTTTCCCGCTCCGGCAACCACTCCATCACCGGTATTTTAGCCGGTTCCTTATAGTAATTATTGCGCAGGCTGTCATTCCAGCCATTCGGGTTTCGCTCAAAAGCAGAGCTGTTATAGAAGATGCTTCCTTTTATTTCAGGATATTCTCTCACCAGCTTGATCTGGTCAGGCAATTCAGCAGGTTTTTTCCATGCTGCATTTCGTTCATTCACGCGGTAAATGCCATGGCCGATATAAACATGCTTTCCATAGCTGTGTTTGCTCCACCAGTCCACCATTGTTTCAAATGGTATCTTATCATGACCTATTTCGAGATAAAGTTGCGGAGCCACATAATCAATCCAGCCGTTTCTTAACCATAATAAGATATCGGCATAGAGATCATCATAATTCGTAACACCGGCTTTTGTGTTGCTTCCATCAGGGTCCTGCGAAAGATTGCGCCATACACTGAAAGGAGAGATGCCGAATTTGCAAAAAGGCTTTTCTGTTTTGATGGCCACGCTTATTTTTTCAATGATGGAATCAACATTGGCCCTTCTCCAGTCGTCCCTGGAAAGCGGGCTGCCCGATTTGCGGTAAGATGCCGCATCGGGGAATTCTTTTCCCGGGATACGATAAGGGTAGAAATAATCATCCATGTGAATGGCGTCGATATCGTAGCGTTTAACAATATCCTTTACCACATTTACCACAAACTCCTGCCCCAGTTTATTAGCCGGGTCAAAATATTTCTTATCACCATAGGTCAGGAACCATTCAGGATGTTTACGAGTGATATGATCAGGAGAAATAGATGCCGTGCGGATATTAAAATTGGCCCGGTAAGGATTGAGCCAGGCATGAAACTCCATCCCTCTTTTATGCGCTTCCTCGATCATGAAAACGAGCGGATCATAGAAAGGGAAAGTGGGTTTCCCCTGAATACCTGCCAGCCATTGGCTCCAGGGTTCATAAGGGGAAGCATAGAAAGCATCGGCTGCAGGCCTGATCTGTACGATCACGGCATTGATGCCATTCCGTTTATGGAGATCGAGCTGCTTAATGAAATCTGCTTTTTGCTGTGCAGGATTGGTCACCCCTCTCGGAGGCCAGTCGATATTATCTACCGTAGCAATCCAGACACCCCTGAATTCATACTCGGGTTGGGCAAACAAACTAATGCTAAACAGGCAAACCAGACAGGAAAAAAACAGCCTCATTGTTGTAAATCAATAATAAATGAGGGCAAAAATACCCTATCCGAGGTTAATTAAAGTATAAATTAGTTGGGGGAGTGTTGTTCGTTGGCCGTTGTTCGATGACCGATGGCCGAGTGGAAACCTCCCGCTGTCACCCCGGCTCTGGCTTAGTTAGCTTACTGGCTTAAATAATATAAGAGCCGGGGTCTCCCAGCGCTGCACTTGCTTCAAACCAGTAAGCTCTATTGCTTGGAAAATACTGCAGATGGGGGAGACCCCGGCTCTTAGTGTACTATGCCAGCTATTTCCCTGAACCAGGGCCGGGGTGACAGTAGGAAAGCTCCATGACCATGAGCTATTCCGGCAGCAGGAAGAGGCTAAATGGTTACTCGGCCATTCGGCCAACGGTCATCGAACAATGGTCAACGCTCACTTACTTCCACGTATCTTGTCCAACAGTTCGCTCAGGATGAGGGCTTCCTTCTTGCTGAGATTGCCAATAACATTGTCCATCTCGTCCTGCTGGAGATCGAGTTTTTCGAGTACTTTTTTGCCTTTGTCGGTGATGATCACATCAACGAGACGGCGGTCCGTTTTGCAAATGCCTTTTTTTACCAATCCTTTGGCGATAAGGCGGTCTACGATGCGGCTGGTGTCGCTCATTTTGTCGAGCATGCGCTCGCGGATCTGCAGAGTGGAAAGGGGGTTAGGGAGGCTGCCCCGGAGAATGCGGAGGATGTTGAACTGTTGCGGCGTGATGTCGGCAGAAGCAAAGATCTCTTTGGTGCGCTCCGTCATCCAGTTGTAGGTATAAATAATATTGACAGCCGCTTTCTGGTATTCATTGCGGAACTTGGTCTGTATGTCCTGGTCGATTCCCATAGTCGTAAGGTTTAATGAATGAAAGGATAGAGTAGTTCAAACGGATTCAAATAACCTTACTGCAAATTTAATGTTATAACATTGAAGTTCCTTAAATTTTTATTCCGGTATCTCCTGCCTTTACCGGAAGCCGGTTGGTGCTTAGGCTGTTAAGCAATATGCTGTTGCATTCTTTTGAGCTCAGCAGCCAGCTTGAAAATAGTAAATAAATGATGCGCTTCGTGCAACAGGAAAAAGTTCAGCCACTGAAGCATGTTCATTGGCCCGTACACCGGGTGGCTCCCGGTTTTGGCCAGGTCATTTTCTGTGAAGGTCAGCATTCCTGCTGCCAGTTCCTTCCGCGTGCTTAAGAGATCCTGCATGATCTCCCTGGATGATTTGGTGCAATGATCAAGAAACAAGGGATCTCCCTCTGCCGTATAGCGTTCGAAAGCGGGATTATCAGTTTCCAGCATCTGCTTTACCCTACGGATAAAAGTATGCTGGTAGGTTTCGAGATGGACAATATTCTCGAAAATGGACCATTTACCAGGATTGACTGATCGCCTGATCTGTTCGTCTGAAAGTCCATCGATAATATCAATAAGGGATTTATGCTGGTATTGTAAACGGGTGGATAAAGAAGAAGGTATTAGCATGTTAGCTGTTTTGGATCAGTCATCGCTCCAAACCTTTGTCCCTTCCGAGCAGTTGGCGCAGATGTCAATGTTTTTCCGTCCTTTCAGGATTTGTGTCCTGAATTTAGTGTATTCCCCGTTTTTCCATATCTCTTTGAACGAATTTTTTCGAAGATCCCCAAGCCGGTGCTGCGCATCTTTATCAAAGCAACAGGGCGCTACCAGCCCGTCCCAGGTGATCACCGGATCATGCCACAACCTCCAGCACTGATTGGATAATTTTCCCTTGAATTCAGTGCCTTTGCCTGTCTTCCGATACCGGCTGTATTTGTCAATGGTCGGTATTAATCGATTGGGGTCGTTTTCGTAATCATACACCTGCGCTGTCTTGAACCATACATCATCCACACCTATTTCCTTTGCCAGTTGTTTCACTTCTTCTATCTGGTGTTCATTGTGCCGTACTACCAGGAATTGAAATACTACAAAAGGCGTTTTGCTTTTCAGCTCTTTTTTCCATTTCACAATATTCCGTGCTCCTTCCAGCACTTTTTTCAATTGCCCTCCCACGCGGTATTGCTGATACACTTCCTGTGTAGTGCCATCAATGGAAATGATCAGCCGGTCGAGCCCGCTTTCAATGGTGCGCCGTGCATTTTCATCAGTGAGATAATGTGCATTGGTAGAAGTGGCCGTATAGATCTTTTTTTCCGAAGCGTATTTCACCATATCCAGGAAAGACGGATTGAGATAAGGCTCGCCCTGGAAATAAAACACGAGGTACAACAGTTCCCTGTGCAACTGATCAATTGTTTCCCTGAAAAAATCTTTCTGCAACATCCCGGTAGGTCGTGTAAAAGCCCTTAACCCGCTGGGGCATTCAGGGCAACGGAGATTGCAGGAAGTGGTGGGCTCAAAAGAAATGGACACAGGATAGCCCCATTGAACAGGTTTTTTTGTCCATTTGCTGAGATAATAACTGCTCAGTACTTTTAAGCCATTCCACGCCCTCCGGAGCGTAAGCTTGGATAAAAGATTAATACTATCGTTTCTGTTCACCTGGGCCATCCGGGAGTAAAGTTAAGTTGGTATCTTCAAACGCATTTCATGAGTTGTACTATTCCATATCATATTTTTCCCCTGGGAGATTCCGCAATGACGGTTGATTTTGGCAATCGTATCAGTCCTGAACTGAACAATATTGTAATGAAGCTCTACCAGGAACTCAACACGTCCCCGCTTCCAGGCATGAAGGAAGCCATACCGGCTTACAGTTCCCTGACCGTTCATTATGACCTGCTCTATTGCAGCTATCACCGGCCAGCCGGCAAAACGGTGTATGACTGGATGGGCGAATTATTGCACCTGCGCCTGAAAGCATTGGATTCGGAAGAAATAGCATCTGCAACCGAAATGATCATTCCGGTTTGTTATGACCCTTTCTTTGGTCCTGATCTTCCCTTGCTGGCAAAGGAGAAAAATATTTCTATGGAAGAGATCGTGCATTTGCACACATCCATTTCGTATCGTGTATATCTACTGGGTTTTTTGCCCGGCTTCACTTACCTGGGAGAAACAGATGAGAAGCTGGCCATGCCGCGCAAAATGCAGCCTTCGTCAGTAACTGCCGGCAGCATTGGCATTGCAGGAAGGCAAACGGGTATTTACTCTTTATCCTCACCCGGAGGATGGCATATTATCGGCCGTACACCATTGAAAATGTTTGATGCAAACCGGGACCCACTTACTTTATTAAAGCCGGGAGACAGTATAAAATTCGTATCAATCAGCAAAGATGAATTTGAGGATCATTAAATCAGGTGTACTGGATACCATACAGGACCAGGGTCGTTATGGCTGGCAGCATCTTGGCATTAATCCTGCCGGGGCTATGGACCGGTTTTCGGCAGAACTGGCCAATTTGCTGGTAGGAAATGATCCCGGGCAACCGGTGATAGAACTGCATTTCCCTGCTGCTTCTTTTTTCTTTGAAAGAGCGGCATTGATCGCCATCAGCGGCGCTGATTTTAATGCAGCACTGAATGGAGAAGATATTCCGGTGGGCCAACCTGTGCTGGTAAATAAATACAGTGTGCTGCAATTTCAGCGGTTGAACAAAGGTGCAAGGGCTTATCTCGCTATCGAAGGTGGCCTGGAAATGGACCAATGGTTGAACAGCTACAGCACTCACCTCAAAGCCGCAGCAGGCGGCCATTCGGGAAGGCCTTTGCAAACGGATGATGAGATCAGGCTGCGCTCTTCCATAAACTGGGGTTCTTATTTGCAGGGAAAAGAATTTTACCTGCTGCCCTGGCAGGCATCTGCTGATTGGGAAAAGCAACCCAGCGCCGAAATAAACATATTGTTGGGCAAAGAATGGACCCGTCTCACAGAAGCTTCCCAAAAACAACTGGTGCAGCAAACATTTACCCTTACGCCACAATCAGACCGGATGGGTTATCGCTTGCAGGGAGAGCCATTGGAACTTGAAAGCAAAGAAGAAATGCTTTCAACAGCCGTGAACTTTGGCACTTTGCAGTTACTGCCCAATGGCCAACTGACCATCCTGATGGCCGATCATCAAACCACGGGAGGCTATCCGCGGGTAGGGCATGTGATATCAGCACATCATTCAAAGCTTGCTCAGTTGCGGGCCGGTGAACCCATACGGTTCAGCTTAACTGATCATCAGCATGCAGAAGAGCTGTTTATTCAGCAGCAAAAATATTTGCACCAGGTAAGGAATGCCTGTCAATTAAAACTGGAACAATTCATTCATGCGTTGCATTGATATCAATTGCGATATGGGAGAAGGCATGGACAATGATGCAGCATTGATGCCTTATATCAGCTCTGCCAATATTGCCTGCGGCTATCATGCCGGCAATGAAGAGACCATGCAACAAACAGTAAGCCTTGCTTTGAAGCATGGTGTTGCTATCGGCGCTCATGTATCTTTCCGGGATAAAGAAAATTTTGGAAGAAAGGAAATGGAGCTTCCACCGGATGCCGTATATGAACTGGTGCAGCAGCAATTAATTTTATTACAGGAAATAGTAAAAACGCATGAGGCTTCAATAAAGCATGTGAAGCCGCATGGCGCCTTATATAATATGTCGGCCCGCCATGAACAACTGGCTAATACAATTGCAAGGGCTGTGCATGATCTTGATCCTTCCCTGGTGCTTGTTGGTTTAAGTGGCAGCCATTCCATTACTGAGGCAAAAAAGCTGGGATTGAGAACAGCCAGCGAAGTGTTTGCCGATCGCCGTTATGAAGAGAATGGAAGCCTTCGCTCCCGCTTATTACCAGGCGCCTTGCTGGAAGATGCCGGTGAAGTGGCGGAACAGGTGTTGCAGATGGTGAGTAATAAAACAGTTATGTCCATTACCGGAAAAGAAATACCTGTAATGGCAGAAACAATATGTATACACGGTGATGGAGAACATGCTGTGGAATTTGCTCAAACCATTTATCAAAACCTGAAAAATCATTCCATTGAGATCAAGCCTTTCTAAGTTCCGGATTTTTGGTGGAGCAGGTTTGGGCGCAGCTTTCCTGATGGCCAACTCTTCTATCGGGCCAGGCTTTCTTACGCAGACCACGGTTTTTACTCAGCAGCTAATGACAAGTTTTGGCTTTGTCATTCTTGTGTCGGTGCTGATCGATATCGGTGCTCAATTGAACACCTGGCGCATTCTTGCAGCAAGTGAATTACGGGCGCAGGATATTTCCAATAAATTATTGCCCGGCCTTGGCTACTTTTTATCATTGCTGGTGGTGCTGGGAGGTTTTGCTTTCAATATCGGGAATATAGCAGGCTGTGGTTTGGGATTGAATGTGCTGACCGGTGTTTCTTTTGAAAAAGGAGCGATCATCAGTGGGGCATTTGCCTTGCTGCTGTTCTGGATAAGAGAGATCGGGAAAATGCTGGACGGGTTTACCAAGATCGTTGGGACGATTAAAATACTGCTTACACTTTTTATTGCTTTTAGTGCGCATCCGCCTTTGCTGGAAGCGGTGCATCATACTATTTTACCGGAAAAGATCAGTACAGCAGCTATTGTTACGATTGTTGGAGGAACAGTGGGAGGATATCTTACCTTCTCCGGTGCACACCGTTTGCTGGATGCAGGTATTAAAGGAACAGCCAATCTGCCGCAGGTAAATAAAAGCGCGATGCAGGGGATCATTATTTCCACGATCATGCGATTTGTATTATTCCTGGCAACTGTTGGTGTGCTGGCGCAGGGTGCCATACTGGATAAAGACAATCCTGCTTCTACTGTTTTTGGTGTAGCTGCCGGAGAAGCGGGCTTAAGAATATTTGGTATTGTGTTGTGGAGTGCAGCCATTTCATCTGTGATAGGCGCTTCTTATACATCAGTGTCTTTCTTTAAAACATTTCATCCTTCCCTTCAGAAATATGAACGGCTTTGCATCTCCTTATTCATTGTGTTAACGACAGCCGTGTTTGTTGCAGTAGGAAAACCAAAAGAACTGTTGGTGATGGCAGGTGCTGTGAATGGATTGATACTGCCTGTAGCTCTTTCCATTATGCTGATCGCTGCTACGAAAAGCCGGATCATGAAGGACTATAAACATCCCTGGTGGATGCAGCTTGCAGGTTGGGTGGTAGTGGCCGTAATGGGATGGATGGGCAGTGTGGCAGTGCAGGAAACGATCAGCAACTTATAAGAAGCTCCATGTATAGAAAACTTATCTTTGAAAATCAATGATATGGTTTTCCGGTATGATTATTTGTTGTAATCGGATGTCGATATGGAAAACATAACCCTTTTTCAATTTTTTCACTGGTATTATAGCGCTGAAGGTAATCTCTGGCAGCATGTAAGAGATGAAGCAAACCAATTAGCCGAATGGGGTATTACGTATGTATGGCTTCCTCCGGCATTTAAATCATTTGGCGGAACAGGAGAACCTGGCTATGCAGTATATGATCTGTATGATCTGGGTGAATTCAAACAACACGGAAGCATACGCACACGCTATGGCACAAAAGAAGAATACCTTGAATGCATCCAGGCGCTTCATAGCAAAGGAGTAAAAGTGCTTGCTGATATTGTGCTCAACCACCGCCTGGGCGGAGATAAAACAGAATGGGTGCCTGTTCGTAAAGTAAACAACGACAACAGGAGTGAATACATAAGTGATCCGATCAAAATTGAAGCGTACACAAAATTTACTTTCCCTGCAAGAAGAGGCAAGTATTCAAATTTTACCTGGGACTGGCACACATTCACCGGTGTTTGCAGCAACGACGATATTTATATTATCCTGAATGAATACAGTAAAGGCAAATGGGAAGAAATGCTGGAAACAGAAAATGGCAATTATGATTACCTGATGGGAAATGATGTGGAGTTCAGGAATCCTTATGTACGGAAGGAATTAAAAAAATGGGGCACCTGGTACACGAAGCTGACCGGCATTGATGGATACCGGCTTGACGCACTCAAACATATTACGCCGGACTTTTTTCCTGAATGGCTCGACTTCATGAAGCATCATTTCAGAAGGGATTTCTTTTGCATAGGTGAATACTGGCAAAACAATGTGTATACATTATTGAATTATTTTGAAACCGCCGGCGAACGGATCCGTCTGTTTGATGTGCCGCTTCACTATAATTTTTATGATGCTTCCCAGCGGGGAGAAGATTATGACCTGCGGCAGATATTCGATAATTCTTTGGTAAGCGAAAAACCCGAAGCAGCGATCACTTTTGTGGATAATCATGATACGCAACCATTGCAGGCACTGCAATCAACCGTGGAGTACTGGTTCAAGCCATTGGCCAATGCGATGATCCTTTTACGGGACAAGGGAATTCCCTGCATATTCTATCCCACGCTGTATGAAGCAAAGTATTTCGATATACAGGATGATGTGGAAGTATATGTGGAATTGAATAGTATACCGGCTGTAGGAGTAATGATGAAGATCAGGAAGTATTTGGCGTATGGCCCGCAACATGATTATTTCAATCATGCCAATATTATAGGATGGACACGTGAAGGGCTTGATGAAAAGCCATTCAGTGGTTGTGCTGTATTGCTGAGCAATGGAGAAGATGGACAGGAGGAAATGTCGTTGGGCAGCCGCAACGCCTATAAAACTTATATAGACGTATGTGGCAACCGCACCGAAAAAGTGACCCTTGATGAAAATGGGACAGGAGTCTTTTTCGTCAACGGAAGATCAGTCTCCGTATGGATAAATGAAGAAGCAGAGATGCAATGATCATTCCATCAGCTCTTCAATATGTGCCAGCTTTCCATCCTTTGTCATCCCTTCAATGATCACGCGGAATGCTTTGGTAACATCGTTATTGTAAAAAGTGAGCACCGCGGGCTTGCTTGAAGACACAATAACAGATGGGTTCCAGTAGAGCGTGCTGCGCACATCGCGCTGCTCATTTTCCTGTGTAAAGCTGCTGTAGTTCGGCGAATAGAATTCCCTGATAGGAGAATAACCTTCCACTTTATTATTAGACAGGCCTTTGCCCGGCTCATTTTTTATATCATTGCCGCGGCGGGTATAAATCGCAATTGCTCCACTGCCTCCATTGAACCCTCCCATGAATGGCGGCCTGAACACTTTGATATAAGCAACATCCTGCACGCTCACGGAAGCGACCATCGATACATCGCTCGACATTTCGTCCAGGTAAAGTGCGGGTGTACCCTGGCGCCAGGTGAGTGTGGTGTTTGCTCCATTGCCGCTGATCTGCAAACCAGCCACTTTGCCCTGTAGATAAGTAAAGATATCAAGGGCGCTTTTAGCAAAGGGGTCATTTACGAGGTCAAACTGATAACCATCACCTCCGGCAAAAAGACCGGAAGCATATTTTTCATCCAATAGCTGCACGGGAGATTTGGCCCTGCTTTTTACGATCACATTTTCCAGCGTCTTTACCCGGTTCCTTTCAGCAATATCATTTGCTTCATTGGCAAGCAACCATTGACGATAGTTGCCTACTGTATCTGAAAGGGATACAAAACCATATTTGCTTACTGTTTTTCTTACTGAAGGCAGTTGCAGGCGATCGGTCATAAACTGCAATGAAGCATTCTTAAGGTCTTTATTCTGGAATTGATAATAGATCTGTGCCGTATCGAAGATGATAGTGGAACGGTCATTGAAGGTGCCATTGCTTTCAATAGGCACCAGCAATACCTGACCTTCTGATTTTTTTTGTTTCAGCAATAATACCACAGAAGCTCCGGGTGGTATCATGCCCGGCGCTGCTCCATACACTGTTCCCGAGAGCGTCATATAAGCAGTGTCTTTGCCATAAACGGGCTTGGGTGTTTTTCCGGATAATACTTCTTCCCATTTAAACCGGCGCCAGCCATGCGTGAGCATTACCAGGTCAAGTTTCTGGCTGATCTCATCTGTATTGGCAGAAAAATAATAAGAAGAATTATACACATCACCTTTCAGTTCGCTGCTGAGCAGCAGGTGGGAGATGATATTTTGTGTGGTATCGCGCCCGATCGCTTCATCTGTTACAGCTACGGACAGGTTGCCTTCCAGGCTATCGGGTACGGTGATCTTTATTTCATTGCGCGCCCGCTTGTTCAATCCCCAGTGTTGCACTTCCATTTGTGGCTTGAACTGATACTCATCATTGTTTATATAAGTGATCCGCTCTGCCAGCGGGGTCCAGTTTTTATCAAATACGGTAAAAGTGAGGATCCCGCTTGGCAGGTTTTGCGTTGGCACTGTTCCTTTGGCTTCAGTGGTGGATGTTGATTTTGCTACCCTGAACACTTCGTGCTGGAACATGGTGCCAATAATGTGCAGGCTGTCGTTGGCTGCTGCCAGATCGGGCGTATAGTATAACTGAAAGCGGCGATTGCTACCGGTCACATACACCTGTAAGCTGACACCGGAAGCTTTGGCTGCGGGAAGTTTGGTGGTATGCCCCACTTCCTTTTCATCTTTCCAGTTGGCTGTATACATCATTCCTTCTTTCGGGAGAATCATAAAATACCCCATTCCATTATGCAGGGTACGAAGGCTATCGATCACTTTTCCCTGTGCATCGGTGATGGTACCTTTTACTTTCACAGGTTTGCCCCATTGATCATTGGCTTTGAAAGCGATCTTATTGGGCAGGCCCACAACGATATCCCCACCTTCAGGAAAAAACTGAATAGTAGGAACAGCAGGCTGTTTGGGGCCGCTTGTATTGGCTTCGTTGCCTAGAATGCGTATTTGCCGGGTATATAAGAATGCAGAATCGAAATTGAGCATCCAGCGGGTATAGGCCCTTACAAAAATAAATCTGCCTTTGTAATCGGCAGGGATATCAAATTGCCCGTTCGTGACGGCATCTACCATTGGGCTTACCGTATGCTGAAGAAGATTGCCTTTATCATCGAGGAAGTCGGTATAAAAGCTTTTTGAATCAATGGCCGGCAATATTTCGCTCATTACATAAGCTTTGAACCAGATCGTTTCACCGGCAGAATAAGCCTGTTTATCATAATGAAGATAAGCGCGTTCGGGACTGAACCGGTCGGCAAAATCACTGATGGCAGCATCTACCTGCTGCTGTGTTTTCTGCGAATAGGCTGGTATCCGGGCAAAACTGATCAAAGCCAGCAGGATAAGGGCCGCCTGCTGTAAAAAAGGGATCTTTTTCATACGTATGAATGAGGCCCTAAATTACGCAGGATCAGGTAGGAAAAGAAACCGTTAACAGTTTTGCAACAAAAAAGCCCGGGGGACACCCATGGTTTTGTGGACAAAGGGATTTGGCAGCGGATGTCCGCCTCCCAATCTTTCTTATGTGGGTATCTACACTTCATCATCCATTTCCTACACCTCACCGGGAGAAAGTGTCGGCATTCAAGAAATGGTTCGACCGGTAAAAAAGTTTGCCGTTGATTATTTGCGGTTTACAGTTTATCTTATCCTTAAGTAGTAATCTCATACACACTTAAACCTGCAATAATTTTGTTAGGACATTGCTTGATAAGAACTGTAAACCGCAAACAAGAACGGCAAACAGTATAATTAGTTAGTTAGGACTGATGGACGTAATGATCATCGGCACTTTTTCAAACTCGTTCGATTTGTCCAGAAAGTGAGTAACTCCAAGCTTCTTGCATTGTCTTTCATAATATTTGCCGGATGAATTCGTGATCATGATCACGTTACAGTTCCAGCCCAGTTCCTGGATCTTCTGCAGCAGATCGATGCCGCTTTTTCCAGAAAGGTTTATATCCAGCAGCACAACGTCATGTGCTTTATTATCGAGCATACGGAATGCTTCATTATAATCACCGGCCGTTTGAATACTGCTGATGTTTTCTACATCGATGAGAAGATCAACCATACGTTCAACAAAGTCCTCATTATCATCAACAATAAGAACGGAGAGTCTCTTACTGGTTTTTCGATAGTACATCATAACAACAAAGTAATGATCAACAGAGCCTTAAAAAAATAGAGTCAACTATAATAATGGTGTACAGCTTACACAGGCAAGGCTGTAGTGCTTTCACTACGTCTTATTGTTTCAAAAGGAACAGGAATGGGGTATGATTGGTTGAATACGGAGTGTTAATTTTTCAGTATCCGCCTTATCGATGGGATAAGGTGAGTGGAAAATGCGTCCTTGCTGATAAAGTCATCCGCGCCAGCTTCCATAACCCTTGATTTATACTGCTCTGCAGGATAAGTGCTGACAATAATGACAGGCAATTCCTTTTTTTCCTTTTTGATCTTCTTTAACGCGTCCAGGCCATTGCCACCGGGCATTACCATATCAGAGATGACCAGGTCCCAGAAACCCGTCATTACCTTATCAAACAGCTCGATGCCGTTCTTTGCTTCTTCGGTATGTAATGCACCGAATTCATCTTCAAGCAATTGAACGATCCCTTTGCGTATATGAATATGGTCATCTGCAATAATGATACGTAGCATAATCCGTGGAGGCGTTGATCTTTTTAACACACACGCCCAACACAAACGCCTTATGCAAAATACCTGTTTCCGATTGAACGGCTTGTAGCACAGGATTTTCAAATGGTGTAGATTTTATACTACAAGTTGGCAACGCTCAACGGTTTAAATGATCTTTCTCTCAATGGCATACCGCGTAAGTGCCGCATTGGAGCGAAGGTTCATTTTTTCAATGATCCGGGCGCGGTAAGTGCTTACTGTAGTACTGCTCAGGGAGAGTTGAGTAGCAATTTCAGATACAGACTTGCCGGCTGCCAGCAGTTTGAATACATCGAATTCCCGGTCTGAAAGTAATTCGTGGGGTTGCTGGTCGGTATCATCGCGGTAAGCATTGGCCAGCTTTTCTGCCACCGAAGGAGTAATGAATTTTTTGCCTAACGATACTGTTTGCACTGCCCGTATGATATCATCATGAATACTGTCTTTTCCCAGGTAGCCTGCTGCTCCGGCTTTCAGTACACGCAGGGCATACTGATCTTCGGGATACATGCTCATGATCAGCACGGGAACATGGGGCGCCACCTGTTTCAACTGGCTCAATGCATCCAATCCACTTCGTCCCGGCATGTTCATGTCGCAGATCACAATGTCCCACTTATCGTTTATGACCTGCGCAACCAGTGTTTCTGCGTCGGCCGCTTCTCCTATCCTGGCAGATGGATATTCTTCCAGTAAAATTTGTTTTAAACCTCTTCTGACAACAGCGTGATCATCTGCAATAAGAATGTTCAACATGTTCGATGGTTTTCTTTAGCAAAAAAGGCAACGGAACTCTGATGGTTAAAATTAAGCTATTCTCTTTTTGTAACAGCGTCATAGCTGCTTTATCAGTTCCGGAATGCCGGCCTTACCGGTCAGTGATTCCTGCAGTATTCTTGGAAGTGATCAATGTGTAAGAATATACTCTTAAAAAGCCATTACTTGCGCCTTATTCAAAAGCCGGAAGCAGCACTTTCAATGTGCATCCTTTGCCAGGAGCAGATTCTACCTGAACGGTGCCATTGTAAAACTCTGTGCGCTCACGGATATTGGAAAAGCCGATGCCCTGGTAGGTATGGCGCGGGTCAAAGCCATTGCCATCGTCTTTAATAAGCAATTCGATCTTTCCCTCTTTACTGCTTAATGCAATTTGAGTAAGCGATGCGTGGCTATGTGTGAGTATGTTTTTTAATTGCTCCTGCACTATCCTGAACAGCGTGATCTTTTTTCCGGATGATAATTGTTCGATACCACCGTCCTGTTCGTGGGTGAAACGGATATTCATTGCCCCGGCCAGCTCAATATCTTTTACCAGTGTTTGCACATTTCCGATAAGGCTTTCCTCTTTCAATTGGGGTGCTACAAGTTCTTTCGATAGTTTGCGGATCTCTTCAATAGCAAGGGTGATATAATCGCTGCTTTTTTGTTTTATCTCCTGCTGGTCTTCTTTACAGGGCTGTATTTTATCAATAAACAATTTTGCAGTGAGCAATATCTGGTTCACGTTGTCATGCAATTCGTGGCCGATCCGTGTTTTTTCCTTTTCCTGGACGCGGATCACGGTTTCAGCAATTTCTTTCTGTCGTTGCAGGCGTTCATCAGCCAGTTCATTGCGGAGTTGAATCAATGGAGATACGTCTTGCAATGACCCGATCATTTTTACAGGCAGGTCATTTTCATAAACTACAAATCCTTTATCCTGCACATGTTTGTAGCTGCCATCTGCACACTTGAATCGGTATTCGTCCTCCCATGATTTTTTGTGATGATCAGTGGCTTCCTTTACTTTATCGGCAAGGCGGTCGCGGTCCTCAGGATGTATGCGGCGCAGCCACCAGGAAAGGCCTTTTGAATTGTCCCATTGATAGCCGATCATTTGCATCAGTGCTTCATTCCGGAATATCTGGCCAGATTGCATGTCCCATTCCCAGATGGCATCTGAAGTGGCGCGGGTAAGGTAAACGATGCGTTCTTTTGCCTGCCGCAACTCTTTTTCGATATGGCTGATGTCGGGGATATTGACGGCCTGCCCGGAAAGTAATTTTTTTCCGGAAAGAGAACAGTTTACAGGAAAAATATTGATATGAAAATTGAAAGTGTTTCCGTTCACCCATTGTATCTGCTGGGTGGTACTGATCGGTTTGTTTGTTTCCAGTGCTTCAATATGCTTGTCATAAACAGCTCTGGTGAAAGCAGAAGGGATAAAACTGGTGACACGTTTCCCAACGCATTCATCTGCGGATAAATTGAAATGCTTGTAGAACGAATCGCTGGCGGATACGAGCTTTGTTTCTTCATCTATTACCCAGGCCAGGCAGAAAATGTGCTGCATACAGATATTGGAAGGTGGTTGTAAAACATTTTCAGGCAGGCAGCTATTAACTGATTACCAGTTTGAATTTTCTGTATGAATTGTGCCTGTATGCTTGCTTACATCCTTCTGTGGTCAGCTCCGGGGTTCGCGCACTATATATGCTCCTTTACTGGATAGGATGTGGTCGGTCAAGCGATAGGGATTCAGCCCTTTTACAGTGGATAAGATTTGGTGCCTAAAGAAAGGTAAAAAATACACTTCTTGCAAGGCATCTGTTGACTTTCCTCAAAAAAATAAATATGAATTTCAGTTTTTAAGAAGATACCCTTAATTGTTTTAAATAGTAACTACCAAACAGGCGAGTCTTTTTTCATCCTCAAAAAATCCAGTTTCATCAGGAATGAGCTGATCGAATAAAACGAAGCCTGTATATTTGTATCCTTCAAGCGAAAGAATATGAAAATCTGCTAAGGTTCGACCCCATTGTAAATAGGACCTACCCTTTAATGTTTCAAATTTTACCAGCCTGGTAGCTGCTGGAGTTTTTTACTATTCAAAATTTTTACATGTCTGAACAGACCTATACAAACAGGGCATCGAATGCCTTTGCTTTTATCCGTCGCGCTATGAGCGGCGAAGAAATGGATTATACAACGGGAAGCCTGCGCAAAGCCGTGTTCATGCTGGCAATTCCTATGATGATCGAAATGATCATGGAGTCCGTGTTCGCACTGGTTGATCTTTATTTTGTCGGCCATTTGGAAGATAGTAGTCATGCGATCCAAACAGTTGGTTTAACAGAATCAGTGCTGACAATTATTTATTCACTGGCCATGGGCATGAGTATGGCCGCTACCGCTACGGTTGCCCGCCGCGTGGGAGAAAAGAATTTGAATGCGGCAGGCCATGCGGCTATGCAATCAATACTGATATCATTGGCAGTGGCTATAGTGATCAGCATATTTGGGTTTATTAATGCTACTAATATTTTGCGGTGGATGGGTGCTTCGGAAGAGACTGCTGTAAAAGGCACCACTTTCGTTCGCATCATGATGGGTGGCAGCCTCGTGATCGTATTGCTTTTCCTGATCAATGGCATATTCCGGGGAGCAGGCAATGCGGCCATTGCCATGAAAAGCCTGATGGTAGCCAATATCTGTAATATCATTCTTTGCCCTTTACTGATAAGAGGCTTTGGGCCTATCCCTGCACTGGGATTGAATGGAGCAGCGATTGCAACAACTATTGGCCGTGGCATAGGCGTTTGTTACCAGCTTTATCATTTATTTGGAAAGAAGCACAGCCTGAATATACAGGCCAGTCACTGGAAAGCAGACTGGGCAGTGATCCGCTCGCTGATAAAGATTGCAACGCCGGCTATCTTCCAGTTCCTGATCGCGTCCTGTAGCTGGATCTTCCTGGCCAATCTTGTAGCAACCACCGGTGGAGAAAATGCATCAGCAGGATACCAGACGGCATTGCGTTTAATGATGTTCTTTATCCTGCCTGCATGGGGCATGAGCAATGCAGCGGCAACACTGGTAGGGCAAAACCTGGGTGCAAAGCAACTGGACCGTGCTGAAGCATCGGTGATGAAAACGATGAAGTACAATATTGTTTTCATGGCATTTGTTACAGTATTGTTCCTGGTGTTGGGAGAATGGTTTGTTTCGTTCTTCACACCCGATCCTGAAGTAAGGAAAGAAGCGGTGCTGGCCGTACGAATTATCAGTTCAGGATATATCTTTTATGGTATAGGCATGGTGCTGATCAATACATTCAATGGAGCAGGTGATACATGGACGCCGACCTGGGTGAATGTATTCGGGTTTTGGTTGTTCCAGATACCGTTGGCTTTTCTGCTGGCGAAGTATTTCAACTGGGGGCCTACAGGAGTGTTCATTGCCGTGCCGGTAGCAGAAACGCTGATCACGATCGTGTCGTTCATATTGTTCAGGAAAGGACGATGGAAGAAAGTGGTAGTGTAAAATCCTTTGTTTCTGTTTTTATTACGTTATATCCATATTGTATTTTTTCTTTTTTATATGCGTATATCTGCGTGGTTATGGGAAAAACAAAACTTTCTTTCTTGCATGCGGGATTTAACCATACTATTTTAGCCCCATGTCGCGTTAATAGTCCTGAAATCCGTATCAAATTGAAACACACAATTACCTTCTATTGTCTGTGCATGGCGGTACTCTTCTTATCATGGAAGCCGATTGCCAAAGCAGACAGGAATACTGAAAAAACCGCCCCTGCCATCATTGGCAAACCTTCTTCTGCGGTGAATACCAAAATACATTCCCTGTATCTTTCACTTGAGCTCAAAGAAATGGGTCTTTCAGAAGATGCGTTTAGTTATGCTTATAAAGGATATGAAGTGTTGCTGCAGAAAAAACTGGTAGCAAAGGAAGGGTATCTTACTATTTGTGATTTCAGTCAGTCATCAACAAAGAAGCGTTTATACGTTATAGATATGGTGAACCAAAGCGTGGTGGTGAACACTTATGTAGCGCATGGTAAAAATTCCGGCGGCGAATTCGCCCGTTACTTTTCCAATCGTTCCGGTTCATTGCAAAGCAGTCTTGGTTTTTATGTAACGAAACAAACTTATTACGGCGAGCATGGTTTATCGCTTCGTATGGCAGGATTGGAGAAAGGGATCAATGATAAAGCGTATCGCCGTGCTATTGTGATTCATGGTGCTGATTATATCGGCAATCGGCAGAAGGGCAGAAGTTTTGGTTGCCCGGCTGTACCCAAACAAGAAAGTTCCCGCATTATCAATACGATCAAGAACGGCCATTGCCTGTTCATTTATCATCCTTCAAAAAAATATCTGCAGGGATCAAAGATACTCAACGACTGATTGGACCCAGACAACAAGGATGGACAAACAACAGCCCGACTTAAAAGTTGGGCTTTTTTATTTTAGGGCACAGGGGAGCGTTAATATTCCCTCAATGATCAGCAGTCAACAAACGATCACTTTTTTTTGGCTTTTTTCTTTGCCTTCTTCTTTTGTTGTTCTATTTGTTTCAGTGCGGCTTCATCGGTTATTGTTTCAAAATGTGCGATCAGTTCTGAGAGAGGAATATTGAACCCTGCTGCGATGGATACAAGCGTGGTAAATTGAGGATCTTTTTTTCCGGCGGAAACGTTTTGTACAATATAGTATTCGATATCAGCAGCCGTGGCCAGTTGATGCAGGCTGTTGACAGCATTTTTAGCCGGGGCGTGTTTATTCTGCTCCAGTAGTTTTTGCAGGGCAAGACCCAGGCGATGCCGCAAGATCAGTTTCTGATTGTCGTTCATTACAGCTCAAAGTCCATTGATTCAAAATCTTTTTTGGTATTCGTACGAATATTATTGCCAAAAATTCACTAGCTTTAAATGGAGGTTGGTCCGAGAGTGGTAAAGCTACTGATTGTGATATAGACATTATTCACAGTAGCCAGAGGGTGTATTATTGTTTCATTAGTCATAATTCTATTAATGAAAAACAGCTATAAAGATATTGGATCGATGATCATTCGCTCAATAAGGGATAATGAAGAGTCAACGTTCAATCAATTATTCCGTGAACACTTCTGTTCGCTTTCTTTTTTTGCGCGTTCTATTATCGGACAGGAATTATTTGCGCAGGACATAGTGCAGGAATGTTTTATAAAAGTATGGAAGCGGCATAAGCAACTGACTGATTTAGCCGGGTTGAGATCTTATTTATATGCTGCGGTGAAAAATGATTGCATCAGTTATCTCCGAAAAAAAACTGTCAGGGATAAAAAGCAGAAAATTTATTTGGAGAAAGCAGCAATGGATATGAAGCAATCTTTTGAACAAAGCATTATATATGCCGAAACTGTCTGTGAATTGTATGGCTGTATTGAACGATTGCCAGAGAAAATGCAAGAGGTGGTGAAATTGTATTATCTGGAAGAAATGGGTACAGTTGAAATAGGGCAGCTATTGCGGAAGAGTTGCGATACGATACATCATCAACGGAAAGCGGCATTGGGATTACTGCGTAAAAGGGAATTTCTTATGGTTGCCTGAACGGGTATATGTGTTTTTAAGTGTTAAGTCTTATTGGTTTTTGTTGTTAATTCCATCAAATTCGTGTACGTAACCATCGCCACCTCTTCATGTTTTTCATAAAGTCAATACTGCTTATTGGGATATTATGTGCATTTGTAGAGGCGCGGGCACAAGGCGATACATTATCACAACCAATTTCTTCAAAATACCTTGACCAGGTAAATGCGAAAGCCAGCGGGCTGGAGCAAAAGCTGGACCAACAATCAGAAAAAATACTGTCGAAGTTTTTCAAAGCAGAACAGAAGCTGCAACGCAAGCTGGCGCGCAAAGATTCCACCAAAGCTCAGCAGGTATTCGGCAGTGCACAGCAACAGTATGCCCAACTGCAGGAAAGGCTGTCCAAAACCGATAAGCTCAAACAGTATATCCCTTCCCTGGACACCCTCAGCAGTTCCCTTAAATTTTTACAGGCCAATCCCCAACTGATGGCCATCACCAAAGATGGCCCTGCCAAACTAAAGGAAGCCATGGCCAAAGTGAACGGCCTGCAAGCAGAGTTCCAGAAAGCCGAAGAGATCAAAAAGTTCCTGAGAGAAAGAAAAGAATACCTGAAAAGCCAATTGAACAATCTGGGGTTGGGCAAACAATTAAAGCAGTTGAACAAACAGGCCTACTACTACAGCGCCCAGGTAAACGAATACAAACAGTTGCTGAAAGACCATACAAAAGCCGAGCAAAAAGCGATCGAACTGTTGAGCCAGACCCGGCTGTTCAAAGACTTCATGCGCAATAATAGCCAACTGGCTTCCTTATTCCGCCTGCCTGGCAGTAGTGCGAACAGTTCCTCCGGTACTGCCAGCCTGGCTGGTCTGCAAACCCGTGCACAGGTCAACAGTCTGATCCAGCAACAGATCGCGGCCGGTGGCCCGAATGCCCAGGCGCAGTTCAGTCAGAACATGCAGCAGGCACAGGCACGATTGAACCAACTGAAGGACAAGCTCAGCAAGTTGGGCAGTAGCGGCAGTGGGGAGATGGACATGCCGGAAGGCTTTAAACCCAATGGACAGAAAACGAAAAGTTTTTTACAAAGAATAGAACTGGGTGCCAATATCCAGTCACAGAAGTCCAATGGTTATTTCCCGGTAACAAGTGATATCGGTTTATCAGCAGGGTACAAGCTGAACGACCGAAGCATGATCGGTGTGGGAGCCAGCTATAAAATGGGTTGGGGGGAGAATATCCGGAACATCCGGATCACGCATCAGGGGATTGGTCTGCGGTCGTTCATCGAATGGAAGCTGAAGGGCTCTTTTTGGCTGGCAGGAGGTTATGAAATGAACTACCGGAGCGGGTTCAGCCGGTTTGCAGAGTTGAGGGATAGAAGTGGGTGGCAGGAGAGCGGGTTGATCGGTTTGAGCAAGGTGGTGGACGTCCGGTCGAAGGTGTTGAAGAAGACAAAACTGCAGTTGATGTGGGACATGTTGAGTTACCGGCAGGTGCCGAGGGCAAGTGCGGTGGTGTTCAGGATTGGATATACGTTACGTTAAGGAATACAATATTTATAACAAAGATTAATCTTAAATCGCAGGTGTATGAAGCTATCAATGCTTTTTCTTTCTCTTTTGCTTACGCTATCAGGTATTGCGCAAGGATCGGTTTATGATTTCAAAGTCAATTCTATAAGCGGTAATGAAATTGATTTCAATAATCTCCGCAACAAGTTAATAATCGCTGTAAACATTGCTTCCGCGAGTGAACGAAGTGTTCAATTGCGCCAGTTGGATACACTTTGCCAGAGATATGCTTCTGAAGGATTGGTGATAGTTGCTTTTCCTTCTAACGATTTTAATAATGAGCCTAAAACTGATGAGGAGATCAGGTCATGGGCTTCGGGCTTGCATGAGAATGTGCTGCTAGCAGGTAAAACTTCGGTAAAAGGAGAAACCCGGTCTGCTTTTTATACCTGGTGTACTAAAAAATCTGAGAATGGTATGCTGGAAACGGAAGTGAGAGGAGATTTCCAAAAATTTATTATCAGTAAAGAAGGAAAAATGGTTGGTGTTTTTTCAGGCTCAATCAGTTCTTTGGCTGAGCCAGTCATTAAAGCCATTACTATTAATTTATAAAGCCATTCGGGAAAACCGAAAACCATTTGAATTGATATGAGAAAAATATTCTTTGTGCTTTTGCTGGCCATGACGTATTATGGTGAAACAAAAGGTCAACCTTCGAATCCCGGCCTGGAAATAACCCGCCGTAATTTCCAAAGCAAGCAAGTGATCCCTCCTTCACCGGAAGCCGCAGAGCTCGGGAAATATGGTAATGTGCCAGTTAGCTTGTTTACAGGTACACCCAGTGTATCCATTCCATTGGTGGAGCTTAAAGGGAATTTTTTATCACTGCCTGTTTCCTTAAGCTATAATCATATGGGATTAAAGCCGGAAGAAATAGCGCCCTGGACGGGATTAGGGTGGGCGCTGAATGCGGGTGGTGTAATAACAAGAAGCGTTATGGGAGATCCTGATGTGGATGATAATTATTACAGTACACCTTCACCACTGGCTCCGGTGCCAACAGATGAGTATCAAAAACAACTCTATTATGAGCAGATCCGGCTGCATTTAACAGAAGCACAACCGGATGTTTACTATTACAATTTCATGGGATATTCGGGAAAGTTCGTGATAAGCCCCAATAATGTGATCATTAAAAAGGAAAAAAGCTATTTGAAGATTGAGAAGGATGCTGCCGGTGCCGAAGCAGATTTTATCATTACCGATGAGCAGGGAATACAATATGAATTTAAAGCCCAGGAACGGGCTTGGATGACCCCCTATGATGATGAGGAAGGCGCCCCTTCGCCGATACCACGCAATTATATTTCTTCCTGGTACCTGTCAAAAATGACAGCTCCGAATGGACAGGAAAGGATAGAGTTTGAATACTATAGTCCGGCATTGCCTCAGTCGACTTTGAGCCAATCGCTGACACGCAAATCAATAACGTTTACCAAGACAGAGTATGATACTTATAATACAGATACAATTTGGCACTATTGGGAGACCCTGCCGCTAACCAGTTCCATATACAGCATTAAAAATCCGGGAATCTCGGTTTACAAGAAATATATAAAGAAAGCTACCCTGATCAAAAATGATATGACCATTGGTTATGTAGATTTTGAATCTGATCTCAATACCCGGATGGACTTGGGTGATGCTGATTTTGACGGAGAAAGAGTGCTAAAAAAGGTAAAACTGTACAATACCAGCAACAGCATCAATACACTGATTAAAGAATTCGTGATGGGGTACGCATACTTTGGCATCTCGCAACCGGAGGCACCGGAATATTACCGGCGTCTTATGCTGAAGACTGTCCGGGAAATGTCGACTGATAGTGTCGCTACGCCCAACCAACCCCCATACACGTTTGTCTATAATGGAGAATCCGCAATGATGCCAAAGCGCTATTCATCCAGCCTGGACCATTGGGGGTATTATAATGGCCAGATAAACACATATGGCACTATTCCTACGCTTATACCTACTGTTTATGTCCCTACACTGCCTTACGTTTATGGTCCACAAGGGCTTGATGCTAACCGCGAGGCGCAGCCTGATTCTTCGGTGCTGACCACATTGGCACGTATCAACTACCCTGCAGGAGGATATACGGTTTTTGATTATGAAAGTAACAGGGGAAGTGCAAACGATCTGGTCGGGGGATTAAGGATCAAGGAAATGATCGATTATTCATTTCCCGGCAAGGCAGCCATTGTAAAGAGATATGAATATCTTAAGGAAGATGGAAATTCCAGCGGTGAAATTGCATATTATCCCAATTACGTTACCCCGTCCACCTGGGAAGACCTGACTTACTGTAGTGTAAATCCAGCTTACAGAGTCAAAGTTGTTCGGACCTGGAATGCAACTATAAGCGCTAACTCCACTTTTGGCCTTGGTACTATACAAGGCAGCCACATCGGTTACAGGCGTGTTACAGAATATCAGACTGACCTGGCTACCAATAAGCCATTGGGAAAAACTGTTTATACATACGACTTTCAGGGCTTTAATGAGGTAGACGATCATATTGGAAATGGTGAACTCCTTAAGCAGCAGACCTATGACAACGGCGATAAATTATTGGAGGAGTTGATTAACACGTATACGTACGAAGGATTTGACGAAGAAAAGTTGCTCAGCCGCAAAATTGTGGGATTAAGCGCTCAGAGTAATGCCACTAAATTATACCGTAAGATAGTGGGTACCGATACCTCGTACCGCTATTATGCCCCCACTATGTGCATTGCCACTGAGCCGGGATTTATTCCACTTTATGACGTTCCCTCTCAAGTTGAGTTCTGGAATAACGAATACCTCCCCCAACGAAAAAAACTTGCACAACAGGTAAGAAAGGTTTATAACAGTATTTACAATAATTACCTCACTTACACTAAAAACTTTACTTATAGTAATGCTGCGCATACTTATCCCACGCTTATTGAGGAAGTAGACTCGAAAACCGACAAAGTCTTTACATCCATTAAATATGTGGCCGATTATGCAATCAGTTGTTCACCGTCACCGGAAGCGGGAAGTGCAGCTGCTGCTATTAAAGACATGCAAGACAAAAATATGATGGGTGTCCCGGTTGAAACATTGCAATACCGGGAGAATTCCGGTGGAGGCAATCGCCGCTATATCAATGGGGAGTTTATACAACATAAAAGTGGCTTGCCAGAGAAGATATATTACTTGCAGGCCAGCCCCATGCCAACAAGTGTTACAGCATCTACCGCATCCTGCCTTGCAGCAACTCAATCAATCGATGCTAACTACCGGCTGGTTGCTACGTTGACCTATGATTCATATATGAACCTGCGTGAGGAAAGTAAAACGGATGATGTGGGGACTACCTATTTTTGAGGATATGACAACCGGTATCCCGTAGCAAAAGTGTTGGGTAAAACGCATACCCAAAGTCTGGCAAGCGGTATCAGTCAATCAGTGCTGGACAACCCTTCCTCTGAAACTGCGCTTCGTACAGAGCTGGATAAGCTCCGGCTTCTTTCCGGGGCTCTTGTAACATCACAGACTTACATGCCAATGGTTGGAATGATCTCTGCCAAAGACCCTAGCGGGAAGCTGTTAGGGTATGAATATGATCATCTCAACCGGCTGGTGAATATAAAAGACGGGGATGATATCATTAAAAACTTCAGGTATAATTATGGCGGGGGAACGGCACCAACGGCTTCTGCTCAAACGCTTTTTTACAATGCAGCGATACAGGACACGTACACCAAAACAGGCTGTTCCCTTCCACAATATGGAGAAGAGGTAGTTTATAAAGTGCCGTATGGAAAATATGCTGCTACAAGCCAGGTAGAAGCCGACAATTTAGCGGCAGCGGACCTTGCTGCTAACGGACTGAATTATGCCAATGCAGTCGGGGCATGTGGCTGGAAGAATGAGGTGCTGAACCAAACGGTGTACAAGACAACTTGTTCTTATGAAGAAGGTCCTCCTGTAGGAGTTACCTATACAGTTCCTTTTGGAAAGTATTTTTCATCAGTAAGCCAGGCAGATGCAAATGCAAAAGCCACAGCGGAAGTGACTGCACTGGGTCTGGCTTATGCAAATCTGCATGATGTATGCTCCTGCCTAGGAGAAGGGAAGAAATATATCAATGGTGTTTGTGAAAATGGTATGAAGCTGCAGGCCGGCTCTTATTATGAGAACGGACAGTGGGTATGCCCCTATTATTATGTGTGGAGTGATTCCTCCGTCTCGGAATATTATTATATCTATCGGTCTGAACCCTGTCCGATAGATCCATAATCTTTTACCTTAATCAAGAACACCTCTCTGCTATGAGATACTATATTATTCTTATACTGCAAAGCTTTTTAATAGTAGGCGCTGCTTATGGACAGGTAAGCACCGGCCGGAATTATGTGCACCAAAGCGATATTACAAAACCTGGTATAACAACACAAACGCAGGTTGATGCGCTAACGGCTGCATCTGACCGTACGCAGCAAGTCAGTTATTTTGATGGCCTTGGGCGACCAATTCAGTCGGTCATCATAAAAGGCAGTAATGGCAGTCGCGATATCATTCAGCCGGTGGAATATGATGGATATGGAAGGGAGGTCAAAAAGTTCCTGCCCTATGCTGATCTTACCGGTACTGTTTACGGTAGTTTCAGGGATGGCGCTTATGCGGATCAGCGAACATTCTATGACCCTTCCACCAGTAATTCGGTAGCAAAGGACTTATATCCTTTTTCCCAGACCTTATTTGAATTTTCACCGATGAGCAGGGCCCGTGAAGCCGGTGCTCCCGGCCAAACCTGGCAACCTGGTATACATACAGTAAAAACTCTTTTTCTGCTTAATACGTCGGTTGATGATGTAAAAAAATGGAAAGTGAATGAAGTGGCGGGCGATTGGGGTACCTATTCTATGGACGGCGCATATAATGCCAGTGAACTTCATAAAACGATCACAATTGATGAACATGGCAAGCAGGTAATTGAGTTCAAGGATAAAGAGGGAAAATTGATATTGAAAAAAGTACAGCTTACCGCTACTGTGGATAATGGCAATGGCAGCGGATATCCCGGTTGGCTTTGCACTTACTATATTTATGATGATCAGAATAATCTCCGTTGTGTGATACAACCCAGGGGAGTGGAAGCGCTTCTTCCTGGATGGGACCTCTCCGGCAATGCTGACCTGTTGGATGAACAATGTTTCCGTTACAGATATGATGAGCGGAATCGGATGATAGCTAAAAAGACACCTGGCGCCGGCGAAGTGTACCTGATCTACGATAAGCGCGACCGGCTGGTATTTACGCAGGACGCGAAACTGCGATTGAATAACCAGTGGTTGACTACTCTATATGATGCATTGAACCGCCCTGTGCTCACAGGTATTTTGATCTACACAAGTACATCCGCTGATTTACAAACTTCTGTCAATACATCCACAACAACCCCTGAACCAGGCGGTGGCCCGGGACTGCCCGTGGATCTTGTACTGACCGAAAATAATGCTTCAGGTACAAAATCCGCTTTGCGTAGCATAAAGCTCGATAATGGCTTTGCAACCCTTTCCGGCGGAAGTTTCATTGCAGAGATCGTCAGTGGTGTGGGCGGTGAAGATGGCGAGACCAGCGTGATCGATGGAATGACTATTAATAAGAACCCGTTGCCTGAAGGTGCTGACTTCATTGCGTTAACGAAAACTCACTACGATGATTACGGGTGGACGACCAAATCCTATACTACTGCCTGGAACGGTTATCTGGAAGCAACAGCACCAGAATACCCGGTGGCGCTTCCTTCCCTGGCAAATAACCAGGTGGCTGGAATGGTGACCGGAACTGAAGTAAGGACCCTGAACAATCCGGCAGCTCTCAATGAAGGTACCTGGTTACGCACAGTTAATTTTTATGATGAAAAAAGAAGACCTATTCAAATACATAGTGACAATCATAAAGGCGGTGTGGATGTGATCACCAACCTGTATGATTTCAGTGGTAAGCTGCTGCTCAGTTATCAGGTGTTACAGGTGCAGGGTCAAACCGCATTGCCGGTAAAGACACGGATGAAGTATGACGCCAATGGCAAACCGGTGGAAGTATGGAAAACGCTGAACAATGACGAGGCGCACTCAACTCTTATTGCAAAACAGGAATATGATGAGCTCGGTCAGTTAAAAACGAAAAAACTGGGCCATAAGAAAGATGTTTCCGGAAATTATACAGAAACGCCATTGGAAACGCTGGACTATACTTATAATATCCGTGGCTGGCTGAAAGGGATCAATAAGTCTTATGCCAATGGAATAACGACAGATCGCTGGTTTGGCATGGAACTGTTTTACGAATCCGGGTTTGATAACAACTACAATCAATACAATGGCAATATCGGCGGTATGCGATGGCTTAGCCGTGGCGCCGATGATATTAAAAGGAACTATGGTTTTGGTTATGATGCGGCCAATCGTTTGCTGAAAGCAGATTTTACACAGGATAATAATACCACAGACCCGGTAAACTTCAGTGTGGTAATGGGTGATGGAGCAGATCCCGCTTCAGCCTATGATGCCAACGGCAATATTCTGAAGATGAAACAATGGGGGCTTAAATTGAGCGGAAGTGTGGAAGTTGACGAATTAAAATATACCTATCAAAAGAATGGCTTAAGCAATAAGCTGAAGAACGTCATTGATCTGAAAAATGATGTGAACACTATCCTGGGTGATTTCAGAACGGCAGCGGGTCATCCGCAAACAGCCAGCAAGAACACATATATCAGCACTGGTACCGGAGACCTGCAGGCCATCACCGATTATACCTATGATGTAAATGGCAACCTGGCTGAAGACAGGAATAAGAATATCTCCAGCATCACCTATAATCATCTGAATCTTCCCTGGGAGATACTGGTAAATGATGATGCAGGGCAGGCAAAAGGAAAGATCGTATATCTATATGATGCAGGGGGAAATAAACTGCAAAAAAAGACGATCGAATACGGGCCGGACCATGTTAGCGTGGCTCGGACGACTATTACTGATTATATAAGCGGTCGGGTATATGAAACGAAAACTATTGTATCCGAACCTGCCAGCGATTACGCTGACAAGCTGCAGTTTTTAGCTCAGGAAGAAGGCCGGATTCGCGCGGTATACGGGAATGCGTCCAATCCATCTCAGCTCACAGGTTTTGAGTATGACTATATGGTAAAAGACCATTTGGGCAATGTAAGGATGGTATTGACGGAAGAGCAGAAAACAGACATTTATCCCGCTGCAACGCTGGAAGGCGACATCAATACTGCCGGTTCACCAAACGCAGTGAATGTAGAGCAGAATTTCTACACTATTGATGACACGAAAATAAAAGATCAACCACCGTCATTAACAACGACCTATACTAACGAGAACACGGCTTTTCCCAACCCTAACCCCAGTAGCAACACCACAGCTACCAGTGCAAAGATGTATGAACTAAGAGCCAGCTCATCGGCCGCTGCAACAGGGCTGGGCATTACACTAAAAGTAATGGCTGGCGACCGGATTGACATCACAGGCCGCAGTTACTGGAATACCAGCACTTCAGGTGCCGGCCCTGATGTGGCTCCAGTGGTATTCGATCTGCTATCGGGTTTACTGGGTTCGCCGACAGGTTCGGTAATGGGAGCTCATGCCAATGCTCCTACCCTGAATGGGATTGCCAATGTGCATGATCCGCTGGATGCATTTATTACTAAGAGTACCCGGTCAAATACTTCTTATCCTACCCGTCCGCGTGCGTTTATCAATTATGTGTTTGTGGATGAGCAGTTCCGTTATGTAGATGGGGGCTTCAGTCCGGTAAGTGATGTTGCGGGATTGAAGACAGATGCAGATCATTTATCGCAGCTACAGAACCTGATGGCTAAAAAGAACGGGTATGTGTATATTTATTGTAGTAATGAGAGTCAGGTGAGTGTGTTCTTTGACAATTTGCAGGTGGCGCATACAAGGGGGCCGGTTTTGGAAGAGACGCATTATTATCCGTGGGGGTTGACGATGGCGGGGATAAGTGCTAAGGCATTGGAGTTCGGAAATCCCAAGAATAAAGAACAAACATTTCAGGGGCAGCGATTTGATGATGAGTTAGGATTGAATTGGGTGCAATTCAAATGGCGGAATCATGACCCACAAATAGGGAGATTTATTGAAATAGACCCGCTTGCAAATGACTATGTATACAACTCACCGTATGCGTTTAGTGAAAATAAGGTGACAAATCATGTCGAATTAGAAGGACTGGAAGCAGTTGATGTAGGTATGTATGCTAGAATGGGGATTAGGCAAGATGTTGAATCTAGGGGAGGAAGTCAAGCTGATGTAAAAAAGGCACAAGCTGCTTTTGATAATGGATATTATAATAGGGGTGGCGAGCTGAATGCGAAATTATTGATACCGGCTGCGGTGACTGTAACAATGTTTGCACAACCGGAAATTGGCATTCCTTTAATGGTGTCTTACATTACTGGTGTACCTGTATCACCGTCCCCTCAAGCATTAGAAGCCACCCTTGTTTCAGAAGCCTCTGCCCTTACTAAAGTTGAGGGGGCTACAAGCACTATTCAACAAAATGTTGCTAAGGGTGCAGCTTTTGAACAAACGGTAGGTGGTAACTTAGTAAAAGCAGGTGATACGAAAATTGCTCCGCAAATTACCATAAAGGCTGATAATGGGGTCAAAACAAGAGTAGATTTTATTAGTACAGATAAAACTGGGCAAATAGCATTAACAGAAGCAAAATCATCATCTATTGCACCACTTACGGGAAACCAAAAGTCAGCATTCCCGTCTATTGCTCAAAACGGAGGGGTAGTTGTAGGAAAGGGTAAACCTGGTTATCCAGGGGGAACAGTAATTCCGCCAACCCAAGTAAATATAATTCGCCCGTCAACAGTAGATAATGCTTATATGAGGCCTGTTATTCTACCTCCCAAAAAACAAGAATAGATAAAATAAACTCATTATATACTATGTCTGTAGAAAATTTAAAAGTAATAGATTTCGCAAGTATTGATAAAAACGGGAATGCAGTTCTTACTATTTCCGACCATCTAAAGTGGGACGATAACAATGAACATTTACTGATTTTGCAAAATAAAATCAATGCCTATTTAAGTGCTATTGAAATGGGTAATTTCTATGACGAATACCCCGATGCAAAAGGCAAAAATATTGTGATACAAATTGTTGCAAAATATGAGCCTAATAATGAAGCAAGAACCTTTTTAGATAGGGTTAGAGAAATATTGCAATCAGCAGGATATGGATTTAAGTTTAGTGTTTTGGAAGCGGAATAAGCAAAAGTACCCGTTCCTCATAGTTTGTAGGAATCTTTCAAATTCAAGCATTATGCGTATCAGAAAAGCTAATAAATAAGCATACTTAAAGCAATTTTCATGGCCACTCTTCGGAGTGGTTTTTTTGTGCCTAAAAATTTATGACTATGACACTAGAAACAACAAACCTAAACTGTTTCACCTACAAAACAGATGAACTCCAGATAGAGCTATTGGGAGGTGTCAGGATAGATACACTGGACAGAATGCGGGTAACAATCAAAGTAACCGTGGCCAACAGAAAGCATCAAGAATACCTGAGTAATCCAGAACTGGCAGGATTATCTGAGACATAATCTTGATCTGTATAATGACACACAGGTAGAGAAATTTGTAAGGAGAGTAGCAGAAAAACTGGAAACAGGCACTATTGCCCTTACCAAAGCTATTTCGGATATAACTGGTCAACTGGAAGAATACCGATTGAAGCAACTGGATAAACAGGAAACCAGAAAAGAAAAGGTACTGACACGAGAAGAAAGGGAAGATGCCATCCAGTTCTTACAGCAAAAGGACTTATTGAGCAGAACCAATGATCTGATAGGTGAATCTGGTGTGATCGGAGAAGCAACCAACAGACTTTTAATGTACCTGATCTTTACCAGCAGGAAAAGGGAGCATCCATTGCACGTGATTTCATTAGGAAATAGTGGCATTGGTAAAACCTATCTGCAAGAGAAGGTTGGTGAGTTGATACCTGAAGAAGATAAGGTGGAGATCACCACCCTTTCAGAAAATGCCCTGTATTACTTTGGGCAAAGAGAACTGCAACATAGACTGGTATTGATTGAAGATTTGGATGGTGCAGAGAATGTGCTGTATCCATTGAAGATCTCATTGTTAATGATAATATTTACTCTTATAACTTAACTTCCAAACAGCTTGCGGAAAGTAGAATTGTTGATTTAGTTCAACGTGAAACCGAAGAAATATATGAGATATCGTTAAATCAAGAAAAAATTCTAGTAACCGCAGAGCACCCTTTTTACGTGAAAAATAAAGGATGGACAAAAGTAGTGGATTTGCGAACTGGAGATTTGCTTGTCACTGTCGATGGGAGAGGCGAAAAAGTCATAGCATTGAAATTGCTGAACAATAAGAAACGGTAGTTTACAACATTGAAGTAAGCGGAAATCACAATTACTTCGTTACAAAGAAAGGAATCTTAGTTCATAACAAGTACATAAAAGGACTTAATAATAATGGAAAATAAAGTAACCGGAGACTATTTTAATGAGTTGGTTTTGTTTATACGAGATCAGATTCGGGAATACAAAATGCCTATTACCAGAGATACACTAATAGAAGACGATTTGGGTGTAACTGGAGATGAAGCCAACGAG